>Ga0129336_10000389_pt1 | contig 25593 bp, 19 predicted proteins | sample CPB6_02_DNA_FD_96878 | JGI IMG/M metagenome (GOLD analysis project Ga0129336, IMG submission 96878) | Freshwater to marine salinity gradient microbial communities from Chesapeake Bay, USA - CPBay_Sum_0.6_0.2_DNA | ecosystem: Environmental > Aquatic > Marine > Coastal | place: USA: Chesapeake... | reverse complement strand
TGCCTAGCGAAGGGCTCACTGAATGTATGCCGCATCGCCAAAGGCGACCCGTAACGGGCCCATCACTTTGTCGAGGTTGACGTTGAACTCGGACCCCAACCGAACGGCCTTGTCATCGCCGAGGTGAACGAACACGGGAGAGTTCCCGGCATGCTCCAGCAACAAGACCTTTAGATTCTCGATCGTCGTTTCGGTCAAGGCGTGCGTCGCCAAGCGAATGTGCAGCGATTCATCGAAGGCGCGCAGACCTTCGAGCACGGTGATCTCCATGGCCATCAACCCCTCGCGAGAGTCTTCACGCTTATCGATACGTCCACGTACTCCAACCAGCAGGTCGTCGGCCAGTTGGTGCCCGTACTTTTGCAGTGTCTTCGGGAACACGGTGACTTCCACCGTTCCCTGCAAGTCCTCGAGCACGAACGTGGCCATTTGGTCGCCTTTCTTCGTCCACCGACGCGTAAGGCCGTTGATCAAGCCACCGATGAGAACGAAAGCGCCATCTTCTCGATCCATCGCCTCCGGAATGGAGCAATCCACCCGTCGTCTCAGTGCTCCCTCGATGCCCATCAAAGGATGATCTGAAACGTAGAGACCAAGCATCTCTTTTTCGAAGCGCAGTTGTTCCGTCTTATCGAACTGCAGTTCGGGAATCTCCATCCGACCCCCAAAACCGACTTCCTGCTCGTCCAGCTCGCCGAACAGGCTCATCACGCCTTGGTCTCGTTCGCGACGTCGGTTAATCGTCGAATCGATGATCGCTTCATACACCATCAGCAATCCCTTGCGAGGGTGCCCCAATTTGTCGAATGCGCCGGCTTTGATGAGTGACTCCACCGTGCGCTTGTTAAGTGCTTGCTCCGGTACTCGTTCGCAGAAGTCGTAGAACGAACTGAACGAACCATGCTCTCTCCGCTCGTCCACGATCAGGTTCACGAGACCTTCGCCAACGTTGCGAATTGCGGAGAGCCCAAATGCGATCTCGCGGTTTCTTTCCCCTTCGCGCGACTCGAAGTCGACACCGGATTCGTTGATGTCGGGGGTTCGCACCTTGATATTGCTCGCCCGCGCATCGGCGAGATACACCGCGGCCTTCTCGTAGTTCGTCTTGACGCTCGTCAACAAACAGGCGAGATACTCCACCGGATAGTGAGCCTTCAAGAAGGCTGTTTGGTAGGAGATCAACCCGTAGCCATACGCGTGACTCTTGGCAAACGCGTAGTCGGCGAACTTGACGATGACGGCGAACAACTCCTCCCCCAAATCGCGGCCATATCCTGTGGTCTCGCAACCGTTGACGAAGAGGTCTTGTTGCTCCTCCATCAATGCCTTGATCTTCTTGCCGCAGGCCTTGCGCAGGTTGTCGGCTTCGGCCAACGAGTACCCGGCAAATTTCTGAGCCACACGCATCAGGCTCTCCTGGTACACCATCAGTCCATAGGTATCGCCAAGCACGTCTTGCGCATCGTCGTGAAAATAATGCTTTGCTTTACGACCGTTTTTGTAGTCGGCAAAGTCGTTGTGCATGTTGGCACTCATCGGACCAGGTCGGTATAGAGCCAACACCGCGGCCACGTCCTCGAATTTGTCGGGCGCCAAGGAACGGAGCAGTGCCCTCATCGGCGAGGATTCCAACTGGAACACTCCGATGGTGTCTCCTCGACTGAGCAGCTCGTAGGTCTGGTCATCGTCGAGGGGGATGGCGTCAATATCGAAATCGGGATTACGCAGTTCACGAATCATGTTGTTGGCGTCCGTGATCACATCGAGATTGCGCAATCCGAGGATGTCCATCTTGAGGAGTCCGAGGTCCTCCACTCCGTGCATTTCGAATTGAGTCACCACGGGAGCCTGGTCAGGATCTTGACCCTGTTCAGGTTTTCGCTGAATGGGCAGGTACTCGGTGAGTGGTTCCTTAGTTATCACCACCGCGGCAGCGTGGATGCCGACCGAACGCTTAAGTCCCTCGAGACCTCGCGCCACGTCGACGATTCGCTTGACATCCGGATCTTCATCGCACAGCGAGCGAAGGTCGGCGGCCGCCGCGTAGCCCGCCTTGTGCCGCTCGTCGAGTTCGAAGCAATAGCGCAATGGCGTATCGCGACCCATGACGAGCGGTGGCATCAGCTTGGCGATCTTGTCGCCCACTGCGTACGGGTAACCGAGCACGCGCGCAGCATCGCGAACGGCGTTGCGTGCCTTGATCGTGCCAAAGGTGATGATCTGCGCGACTCGATCACGGCCATATCGATCTGAGGCATAGCGGATCATCTGATCCCGATAACGCGAGTCGAAGTCCATGTCGATGTCGGGCATCGAGATACGGCTGGGGTTAAGAAAGCGCTCGAAGATGAGGTCGTACCGAATCGGATCGAGGTCGGTGATGCGCAGGCAATAGGCGACCGCGCATCCAGCTGCCGAGCCTCGACCGGGACCAACGCGAATGCCGTGCTCGCGCGCGTAACGAATGAGGTCCCAAACAATTAAGAAGTATGAGCTAAACCCCATGTCAGCAATTACCTTCAGCTCGTAGGCGAGGCGATCAACCGTTACCGGCGGCAGCGCGCTACCCCACCGCCGCTTGGCACCCTCCATCGTCAGATGCTTGAGATACTCCGTGTCGTTGGCAAAACCCTCGGGAATCGGAAAGTGAGGCAAGACGGAATTGCCGAACTCGATCTTGACATCGGCGCGCTCGGCAATCCACAACGAGTTGTTGCAGGCCTCGGGAAAGTCGCGGAACAACCATCTCATTTCCTGCGCTGATTTGAGGTAGTGCTCGGTTCCCTCGAACTTGAATCGATTGGGATCACTGATTGTGCTCCCCGTCTGTACGCAGAGCAGTGCGTCGTGCGATTCGTGATCCTCACGATGCGTGTAATGGGTGTCGTTCGTTGCCAATAACGGCGCGCCGATTGCCTTGGCCATGTCGACAAGCATCGGATTGGTGCGCCGCTGATCCGCGAGACCGTGATCTTGCATCTCGATGAAGAAGTTGTCCTTACCGAAGATGTCCTGCATCCGCGCAGCAACCTTCGTCGCGCCATCCACATCACCCTTCATCAGTCTTTGGAGCACATGACCACCGAGACACCCGCTCGTGGCGATCACCCCTTTGGCGTGTCGCTCCAGCAATTCCCAGTCCATTCGCGGCTGGTAGTAGTACCCCTCGAGAAACGCCCGACTCGAGAGCTGGATCAGATTGCGGTAGCCGGTTTCATTCTCCGCCAACAAGGTGAGGTGGTAGTACAACTTGCCACCGCCCTCTGTCTCGCCACCCGTGTCGTCGACGCGTCCGCGCCGCGAGGGCCGTTCCGAACGGTGTTCGTGGGCCATGTAAGCCTCGGTGCCAATGATCGGCTTGATCCCGGCGGCGGTGCACTCCTTGTAAAACTCGAGCACTCCGTACATGTTCCCGTGATCCGTGATCCCGAGAGCTGGCTGACCGTCCGCTACCGCCCGGGCAACGAGTTCATTCAGCCTCGACGCCCCATCGAGCATGGAGTATTCGGTGTGAACGTGCAGGTGGGTGAATGAATCGCCCACACCAACTCCTTTCGAGATTTACCGATCCGCTTGTCAGATCACCAACTAGGAACCCGATCAGGATCTAGTGGTAAGCCGCCCGAGAGTACCAGTCGGGTATCGCATCAGAGGAGAAACGGCGGGAGTGACGGGGTACGAGTCTGGATTAGAGATACGTGCCGGGGCGATCCGCCTGCGCTGGCGGCACTGCTCCCGGCAACTGACGCATCTGTTCGAGCTGCTGGCGGGCTGCAATCTGTTGAGCGAACAGGGTTGCTTGGATTCCGTGGAATAGACCTTCGAGCCACCCCACCAATTGAGCCTTTGCCACCCGCAGTTCAGAGTCCGTGGGTACGGCGCCCTCGCGGAAAGGCAAGGTCAGTGACCTCAATTCCTCGGAGAGATCGGGCGACAGCGCAGTCACCAATTCGGCAATGCTTCGTTCGTAGATCTCGGCAAGTCGTTCCCGACTCGGCGAATCCAAGTTGCTCGAGTGCACTTCGTCGAGGAGTTGTTTGATCATCGAACCGATACGCATCACCTTTGCGGGTTCAGTCACCGTCTCCTCGCCGGGCACTTGTGCATCCAACACCTCGCCAACTCCCAACGACTGCACGTTCTCGGTTTCCGTCACCGAGGGGTCAGAAACAATGGGGCGTTCGATCGGTTCTTGCACGTGTGCAGTCTCGCATCAGTTTTGACGCCATGCCAAGAGCGGGACATCAATTTCCGCACTGGTCATCGAGCCGTGGCGACAAACCAAGGCAAATGAACCGTGATCGGCAGGATCATCGAAGCTCACGTCGGCAAATGGGACGAGTGCCACGTCGCCGAGACGTTTCCGTGCGGTATCCGTCACCCGAGGACCGAACCAACCCGACTCAACCATCTCGTCGCGAGTGAGCACCCAAGCGCGGTCACTGTACAGATCACGTGCCATCTTGCTGGCCTCCATTTCGCCTCCTCGACGCACATGCAACCACCGAAAGCGGCCTTCACCAGAGAGGTAGTCGACATGGTTCATCAAGCGATCATCCAGTCGTATGGTGTTGTCCCCCACACTCACTTGTCCGTGATCCGCAGTGATCAAGAGCACGGAACCGGGAAGCAGTCGTTGGACAATCCGCGCGACGAGACCATCGACGTAGGCAAGTTCAGCGTCGTAATACGCACCAAAGCCGCGTTCATGAGCAACCTTGTCGATGCCGTCGTAGTAGGCATAGACGAAAGGCGCGCCACCCTCCAACAATTCGCCGATTTGAACAGGAAGACTTGAAGACACCCGCCAACCGAGCGGTTTGCCGCCTCGCAAGTGAGCCTCGGTGAACGCAGTTCCCTCCAATTCGGCCTTGCTCAGAATCGGCACCGACGCACCAAGGAATGGCGGCGTTGGTTGCACCATCGATGGCTCGAATGTCGCCCGGACGTCGCCGCGCTCGTCCGCCCAGCGCAGCATCTGCACCACCCGACGACCCATGTCCATCCGGTAGCCCATCATTCCGTGTTCACCCGGGCTGAGACCTGTGGTGATCGAAGTCAGAGCGGTCACCGTGGTGGTGGGAGCAACGGTGGTGATACTCGAACCCTCGCCCGAGCACAGCGTTGGAGCCAGGGCCTGTCGCTCCTGCAACTGGTGCCATCCAAGTCCATCGAGCACGAGCACCACGACCTGGCGCGCTCCGCACACTGCCGATGGCATCCAACTTGGGACGACTTCGGTAGTCGTTGGCCCCAGCAACGCAGGAATGATGTTTGTCGTGCACGCTCCCGAGTAATTCGGGATTCGTGGCTCGGGCACGGTTCTACACTACAAGCGTGCGTGTTTCGACTCGAGGCGACTATGCGTGTCGCGCGTTGCTCTCCTTGGCGATGCACTCCGGCGAACCGGGACCGACGTCCGTCAAAGACATCGCCCAACGCACCGGGTTGCCCCAGCCATATCTCGAACAGATTTTGCTGGTGTTGAAAGGCGCCGGACTCGTCAGGTCGAAGCGTGGAGTCGGCGGTGGCTATGTGCTCGCGCGTCCCGCCAATGAAATCTTGCTCTCGGAGATCATCTCTGCAGCAGACGGCCCGATCAGCCTGGGCGACTTTGGTCAACCCCATCAGGACGGCGCCTGCGACCACGAGGGACACTGCGTACTTCTCGCCATCTGGAATGTTGCAGGTGAGCACATGCGACACCATCTCGCCGACTACACACTGCAAAAGATTGCCGATGCCGCCAAGGGCGATGCGCCCTGGCCTGAACTACTCCACGACTGAGACGATCCCCGGCCGTTAACTCAAGATTTAGTCGGTACTGCAGCGGTCGATGACCTCACGCATATCGGCAGGTATTGGAGCATCGAAAGACAGTGTTCGGCCTGAAACGGGATGCACGAATTCCAGATGCTCGGCGTGCAACATCGGTCGCGGGGCTGCCAGAGCGCTACGCGCTCCACCGTAGGTTGCATCGCCGACGACAGGATGGCCAATCGACTCGAGGTGCACGCGAATCTGGTGTGTTCGACCGGTTTCAAGCGTGCAGCCCACCAGCGCTACTTGTCGCGGAGTGGCAAATCGTGTGACCACGTCATAACGGGTTCGCGCCTGCTTGCCGTCAACGACGACCGCCATCTTCGTGGGATCGCGGTGATCGCGACCAATTGGCGCGTCGATGATTCCCGACTGTTGTTCTGGATGTCCCCAAACCAACGCCGCGTAACGGCGTCCCACTTCCCTGCGCGACAGCATCTCGACCAATGACTCATAAGCCCGTTGAGTACGGGCGACCATCATCAAACCAGTGGTTCCTGCATCAAGTCGGTGCACGACACCCGGACGCATCGGATCGCCCACGTTGGCAATCTCGGGGAAGTCACAAAGCAACCCATTGATGAGAGTTCCGTGGGGATTCCCCGCACCGGGATGCACGATCAGTCCAGCGGGCTTGTCCACGACAATCACGTCTTCATCGCTGTATACGACATCAATGTGAACATCGGGTTCGGCAGATGGAAGTTGAGGGGTGGGAATGAGCGATGGATCGATCCCGATTTCCTGGCCTTCGACCACCTTCACCTTGCCTGATTGGGCGACTTTTCCGTCCATCGTCACGCCGCCCGCCTCTACGAGAGCTGCAGCAACTGCACGACTCACGTCGGCGATCAGCGCCACCACACGATCGAGACGCTCTCCGGCCAATGACGCTGGAATCGATTCGGTCAGCATCGTCAACGCGCCGACCTGAACGAAGACAGCACCAGCAACGATGCGCCCACCGTCACACCCATGTCGGCAACATTGAAGATCGGAAACCACTGGAAGTCGACGAAGTCAACGACTGCGCCATGCATCCAACCTTCACCCCGAAACAACCTGTCAACCACGTTGCCGAGTGCGCCACCGACGATCAGCCCAATTGCGGTAAGCGCCATGGGCAATTCCTGTTTACGGCTCCACCACAACAAGACTGCAGCGACGATGATCGCTAGTACACCGACAAACTCACCAAAACCCGTCATTTGAGAAAATGCAATCCCCGTGTTGAAGTGCAGGTTGAACCGCAGGGTCCACACCACATCGATCGTTCGTCCGCCCGAAAGACGATTCAACGCCCACTCTTTGGTGAGGAGATCGACGAGCAAGACCACGAGCATGGCGATCCAGGTGGCCGGCGCAATTCCGCGCCGAGGGGTGGTCGTCATCGACGAGCCAGACCCCCGACACGCTCTTGCACCGACTCCTGTGTCCACGGAATTGCCTTCAAGCGTTCACGCGGAATCGGCAGTCCACTGTGGATGGAATAGCCGTACTCACCGGACTTGATTCTTTCGAGCGCAGCATCGATCTCTTCTACCTCGTGACGTGCTTGAGCTGACAACACGAGGTCACGCTCGCGCTCGACCACCATGGTGTCGCCCTCTCCGCCCTCCTCGTCGAACTGAACATCGCCCATCTCAACGTCTTCGATGAGAGCATTGGCTTCATCTTCGAGACGATTTGCTTGCGTGGTCAACTGTGCGCGCATTTCCTGCAGCAATTCACGCTGACCCCTCAAGAAATCGAAATCAAATTTGCTGGTGGTTTGAATCCCGTCGATCTTCTCGCCCATGACGATCGGCGGCTTCGGTGGTGGTTCCGGCTTTCGGCGCGCACGCATTTCAGCTTCACGTGCCGCTTCCTTTGCGGCAATTGCTTCAAGACGCGCTCGCTCCTTTGCTTCGCGCGCCGCAATGCGCTCCGCTTCTTTTGCTGCCTTTGCCGCGGCTCGTTCTGCAGCGATCCGCGCGCGCTCTTTGGCCTTTTCCTTGGCCTCGATCAATTTCGCCTTCGCCTTGGCGGCCATTTCACGTTTGCGCTCTTGGGCCTTGCGGCGCTGTTCCGCCTCGCGCTCACGCTGCGCCTGTCGGCGGGCTGCCTCTGCCGCCTTCTTCGCCAGAGCACGCTTCTTTGCTTCCGCTTTCTGCGCGTCAGCTTTCTTCTTGGCAGCCAACTTCTTCTGCGCCTCAAGCTTCTTCTTGGCGGCAAGTTTCTGCGCGTCAGCCTTCTTCTTGGCAGCCAACTTCTTCTGCGCCTCAAGCTTCTTCTTGGCAAGAGCCTTCTTTTGCGCGTCAGCCTTCTTCTTGGCAGCCAACTTCTTTGCTAGCGCCTTTTTCTGGGCAATCTTCTTCTTCGCCGCGGCGCTATTCGACCCTGCCATTTCGACCTCCCAAAACTTGGCGCCTCACCGTAGTCGCTCGACCGAGACATGGATGGGCATCCCATCTACTTCGGCGTTTGTCGGTGCTTCCGCCAAGCCAATCTCTGACACGCTTTCGGCAAGGGTTTCGGCAGCAACATACGAAATAAACGGACGTACTTGCTCAGCCATGGCCTCTGGCAGCCCGAGTGTGAGCGAAATTCGGTCGGAAACGGCAAGACCTGCATCCCGGCGCGACTGCTGCACTGCACGCACCACGTCCCTCGCCACCCCCTCGGCGATCAGTTCGGGGGTCAGGTCGATGTCCAAGAGCACGATTCCCGCACCACCGGGAAGCGTCGAGGTGACTACCGAGTCGGAAGCCAGGTTCTTGGCGGAAAGCCGAAGCTCAAACTCCCCTTCGACCAATTCAAAACTCCCGGCTCGAACCGTGCTTCCTGTCACCGCCCAGTCACCACGTTTCACCGCACCAATCACTTGCTGGGTGTCCTTGCCCAATCGAGGGCCCAACGCAGCCGGTACGACGTGCAGCTCGCGTGTGGCAAGACCCTCTACATCGGCGCTGAGGACCACCTCGCGTACGTTCACCTCGTCACGAATGATCTCGACGTAGTCGGTGAGGTCATTCGCCAATTGCGAAGCCACCGTCAAACGCGACAAAGGCAAACGCACACGACGTCCGGCTGACTTGCGAAGTCCGAGCGTTGCAGAACACACCTCGCGAACTTCATCCATGGCACGAACCAAGTGCGGATCGGCCGGAATGGTGGATGACGACGGCCAGTCGGCAAGGTGCACGCTGCGATTTCCCGTCAAACCTTGATAGATCTTCTCGGTCAGGAGTGGCAAAAGAGGCGCTGCAAGTCGGGTGAGCACCTCGAGTATCGAATGCAATGCGTCGATTGCCTCTTGATCCCCCGCCCAGAAACGATCCCTGCTTCGACGGATGTACCAATTGGTGAGTACATCGATGAAGCCACGTATCTGCTGCGATGCTCCAAAAAGGTCATAGGCGTCCATGGATCCGGTCAACTCATCGACCAGATCGTGAAGTTTGGCAAACGCATAGCGATCGAGAACGTTGGTGGAGTCAAAACGACTGCCACCCACCTTCGATTCCGCATTTGCGTACAGCGAGAGGAAGTACCACGAGTTCCACAAAGGAAGAATGACCTGGCGAACCGTGTCCCGAATTCCCTCTTCCGTTACCGAGAAGTCGGCGCCGCGAAGGATCGCGGAAGACAACAAGTACCAGCGCATGGCGTCTGCGCCATACGTGTCGAAGACGCGCATCGGATCCGGGTAGTTGCGCAAACTCTTCGACATCTTTTGGCCATCGTCGCCGAGCACGATGCCGTGACTCACACAAGTAGCAAAGGATGGTCGATCGAAGAGGGCCGTCGCCAAGACGTGCAACGTGTAGAACCATCCGCGCGTCTGACCGATGTACTCGACGATGAAATCACCGGGGTAATGGCTGTCGAACCACTCTTGATTCTCGAATGGATAGTGCACCTGGGCGAATGGCATCGAGCCACTCTCGAACCAGCAGTCCAGTACTTCCGGCACCCGACGCATCATCGACTTTCCGGTCGGATCGTCAGGGTTGGGGCGCACAAGATCGTCCACTTCTGGTCGATGCAGATCGCGTACCTGCGTGCCAAAGTCACGCTCCAACTCAGCAATACTTCCGTACACGTCGATACGGGGATAAATCGGATCGTCGCTCTTCCACACCGGTATCGGTGAGCCCCAGAATCGATTTCGACTGATCGTCCAGTCGCGAGCATTCTCCAACCACTTGCCGAAACTGCCGTGCTGAAGGTGATCGGGGACCCAGCGAATCTCTTCATTGAGCGCGAGCATGCGCTCCTTCACTTTGGTCACATTGACGAACCAAGAGCTCACTGCGCGATAGATCAGCGGCTTGCCCGTACGCCAGCAGTGGGGGTAGGCGTGATCGTAAGTTTCGTGCCTCAGCACGACTCCCCGTTCCTTCAAGGCCTTGATGATTGGTGCATTCGCCTCGAACACAAGCTGGCCGACGTAATCCGAGATCTCGCTCGTGAACCTTCCTCGCGAATCCACGGGCACGACGAGATCGATGCCGTTCGCCGCACAGACCCGTTGGTCGTCCTCGCCGAATCCAGGCGCCATGTGCACCACGCCGGTGCCATCTTCGGTGGAAATGAAGTCGCCCGCCAACACACGGAATGCACCTTCGTGTTCGGCAAAGTACGGAAACAACGGTTGGTACCGCCGACCAACGAGCTCGGTCCCCAGCACTGAACCAATCACTTCGTGCTCGCCGAGCTCCTTGGCGTATGCCGCGACGCGGGCAGCGGCAAGAATGTACACCTTCCCACCAGACGCCACGCGTACATACTCGACATCGGGCCCCACGGCGAGCGCCAGATTGCTCGGCAATGTCCACGGCGTGGTGGTCCACGCGAGAATCGACTCCCCCGTTTCGAGAGCGAATGCCACCGTAAGTGCAGGATCCTGCACCTGTTTATAGGCGTCATCCATGCGCGTCTCAGTGTTCGACAACGGAGTTTCGAGCGCCCATGAATATGGCAACACACGGAAACCCTCGTAAATCAATCCCTTGTCCCAAAGTGTCTTGAATGCCCACATGACGCTCTCCATGTACGGCAAATCAAGTGTCTTGTAGTCGTTGGCGAAGTCCACCCAGCGCGCCTGCCGGGTGACATAACGCTCCCACTCGCTCGTGTATTGGAGGACAGAAGTCCGACAGTGGTCATTGAACTTGGCAATGCCGAAGTCGGTGATCGCTTGCGTACCTGAGATGCCGATTTGTCGTTCAGCTTCGGCCTCCGCAGGCAATCCGTGGCAATCCCATCCGAACCGGCGCTCGACCCGCTTTCCGCGCATGGTCTGATACCGCGGAACGGCATCCTTCACGAACCCCGTCAGCAGGTGTCCATAATGCGGCAATCCATTGGCGAATGGAGGCCCATCATAAAAAACGAAGTCGGCAGCACCAGCTACAGAACGTTGCGCAATCGATGCGGCAAACGTGCCGTCGCTTTCCCAGAACTCGAGAATCTCCCGCTCGATCGATGGAACGTCGGGCTGAGGGTCGACCGCGGGGTATTTCACGGCGTCAGTGTACGAGTGCGCTCAGCAGCCGATCAGCGTGGGCACGATGATGCCCAAGACGATCCACACCACGATCGGCGACAAATCGAGTGGCCCCATGTTCGGCAGCATCCGACGCACGGGCACCAGCACTGGATCGGTGGCCGCATGTACGAGACGTGAAACCTGGCCGACCGGGCCGTTGGGATTGATCGGAAACCACGACAGAACCACGCGCACGAACAACACGAAGATGTACAGGTTGATTAACGAGCAGATGAGAGCCACGGTCAACCGCGTGCGACGCGTACGCCTCGAGGCTTGATGAGGAACACGCCGGGAGAAACCTTCTCCAACGTTCCCTCAAGCCCGTATACGAGGCCACTGACGAAGTCGATCAAGCGACGAGCAGTGGGTTCTTCGGCAGTGCCGATATCCATCAACACCGGACGCCCCGACTTCACCAGGTCGGCGATGTCGCGCGCTTCGTCGTACTTGATCGGTCGAACCGTGACGGGCTCCACCGACATTGCAGCCAAAGGTTTTACCGTCGAACTCTGGCGACCGTTTGGTCGGACAGAGACGCTCGAATCGTCACGACGTGAGGCTCGACTCATCGGCATCGACGGATCTTCGTACTCGGCGTAGTCGCCGTATTCGTCTTGATCGTCGTAGATCGGCTCCGGCTCTGGTCGAGTCCGACGAATCGGTTCACGCCCCATGCGCTCACGCCCCATGCGTTCACGTTGTGGCCGCTCGACGGCCACCGAGGCGTCGTAATCGTCATAGGCGTCATCCGGACCCAGGCCCAAATAATCCATGGCTCGCCTGAACATCGACATCCCTGTCACCTTAGTCCACCGACTCGCTACGGGCGTTGACCAAACAGGGCCGTGCCGATGCGCACCATCGTCGAGCCCTCCTCGACGGCAATTTCCAAGTCACCGGTCATTCCCATGGACCGCTCGACGAGTCCAAGATCGTCCGCAACGGCACGCAACACCGCAAATGCCTCTCGAGTCTCCTTCACGTCTGCACTCGTCGGCCCCACGGTCATCGCCCCGTCCACCCGACATCCCAAACTACGTGCGAGCTCTACGAGCCGCCGCGCCTCCCGTGGCTCGCAACCGCCCTTGTTCAGCTCATTCGTGGTATTCACCTGCACGAAGATCCGCGGCGAATCCAATCCCTCAGCGCGCTTGACAATCTCTCGCAGCAACGACTCCCGATCGACCGTTTGCCAGACATCAACCAGACCGGTCAAGTGGCGCACCTTGTTCGACTGCAGCTGCCCGATGAAATGAACCGGCACATGGTTAGCCACAGCAACCGACTTCGACGTGATCTCCTGGGCGTAGTTTTCTCCAATCGCGTCGCAGCCCACGGCACTTGCCACCGTCCATGCGCTAGCTGGAAGCGACTTCGTCACTGCCACGACCTTGACGTTCGTTCCACCCGCGCTTGCGATTCGCTCACGAATGCGCTGCAGGTTCTCACGAACCACCGACTCGTCGATCACGAGCGGTTCTCGTGCGACTAGTTACTTCAGGAAGGACGGAACATCGAGGTCGTCGTCGCCGAGATCGTCCGGACCACCGAACAATTCCTTCAACCGACTCGGCTTCTGTTCACCACGACCATCGGCTCGACGCACAGGAACGTGCTCGACGCGATCGAAACCTGCGGCGATCACGGTCACGCGCATCTCGTCCTCGAGATCGTCGTCGATAGACGTGCCGAAGATGATGTTGGCGTCGGGATGGGCCACACCGTGAACGATTTCCGCAGCGGCATTGACCTCGAACAAGCCCATGTCGGATGGACCGGCGATGTTCAACAAGATGCCGCGCGCGCCTTCGATGGACGACTCGAGCAGTGGCGAGTTGATTGCCGCATTGGCCGCACTGAGAGCCCTGTTGTCGCCATTGCCACGACCAATTCCCATCAATGCCGTACCGGCACTCTTCAACACGGTCTTGACGTCTGCAAAGTCGGTGTTGATCAATCCAGGAGTGGTGATCAAGCCCGTGATTCCAGAGACTCCCTGCAACAAGACCTCATCAGCTTTCTTGAATGCATCCAGCAAGCTGGTCTTGTCGGTGGCGATGCTCAGCAGTCGCTCGTTCGGGATGACGATCAACGTGTCGACCTTCTCCTTCAGCTTCGCGATGCCACTCTCAGCCTGCAGCGCGCGCTTACGACCTTCGAAATTGAACGGACGAGTCACGATTCCCACCGTCAGCGCTCCCGCCTGACGTGCAATCTCCGCGATGACCGGAGCTGCGCCGGTACCAGTACCGCCGCCCTCGCCTGCCGTGATGAACACCATGTCAGACTGACCAATCATTTCTTCGATGTCATCGCGGCTCGCTTCAGCCGCCTCACGTCCAACTTCCGGATCGCTTCCTGCGCCAAGACCACGAGTCACCTCACGACCAATGTCGATCTTGAAGTCGGCGTCGCTCATCAACAGCGCCTGCGCGTCGGTGTTCACCGCCACGAATTCGACACCCTTCAGGCCGGCGTCGATCATCCTGTTCACGGCATTCACGCCCGCGCCGCCCACACCGATCACCTTGATCACTGCGAGGAAGTTCTGCGGTCCACCTGTCATCGTCCACTCTCCTTGGAAATCAACCTCGACCACCGCCTGAGGTTGACCCTCGATTGGCTGTCTTGTTGAGCCTTAAGCCTTGCACATTTGATCCGTTGCACCGTACATCACGAATTCGAGCCTTCAATTCGATTCCACGACGGGGGTACCAGCCGAGACATCTATGGACAGGATCTTGTTGGGATCCTGGCGGCGCACCAGGACCACCACATTGACCAACTTGTTGCGCATGTCCACGGGTTGGCCGAAATTGACGAGAGTCCCCGTGGTCAGGGTCATGACCACATCGCCTGCACCCGAGACACCGAGTTTTTCCACGATGGGCTCGAGTTCGGCCGGTAATGAAAGGGCCAATTGGGCAGCAGCCCGATACGAGGGGTCGGCGATCGACCCCGAAACCAAATTGGGTCCCGTTCCTTCCACCCACAAGTACCTAGTTGGTCGCCCGTCGACCACCGCCAGCACTCGCCCCTCGACATCGATGACTCGCGCCCGATTGTCCACCCCTACGAACCATGCCGCAGGTTGACGCTCGCGGATCTCAATCACCACACGATTCGGGAGATAGGTGCGTATACGCACCGCACCGATCCACGGATCTGATTCGAGTCGACGCTGCGCTGCATCCGTATCCACCGTCAACACCGACGTTCCCATCATCGACTCGGCCACGGAATCGATCAACGCCTTGTCCGCGTATGTAACGCCTTCGATTTCCACTCTGCTCACTGCGACGAGTGGAGAAGCCAAGACGATCAACACGAACACAAGACTTCCCGCCAAACCCAACACGGAGTACAGGACGGTCTTGCGGCGGTTGCGCACTGCAGGTCGCTTCACCACACGACGCAGCAACATGCGCCAGCTACTCGGCGTACTGCGATCGACCAACGTCGAAACCAATTCACCTTCTTCGTTGAGAGAGTCGTCGGTGATGATCACGCGCTGTGAAGTTGGTGCAACGTTTACCGACTGCGCCTGCAAATCCTGAGGGAAGTCGATTTCCGTTGACTGACGGAGATCGTCGTCGACGATCACAATGCGCGCGCTCGATCCGGTGCCGGACACCGCGTTCGATGCAACCAGCGAGTCATCCTCGAGTTGGTCTGCTGGCTCCGACACAGATTCGTCCAGAGCGTGCTTGGCTTCGGCAACCTCCGCGTCCGTCTCGACCACTGAAGCATCTCCGTCGTCGGGAATCGACACTTCACCCGTTTGATCACCGAGGAACACCTGCTGCAATTCGGCAAGTGCGAGCGGATCGACCCCACTCTGGGCGATCGATCCGGCGAGCTGACTTTCGAGCGCTTCCACGGGGATCGACCCATCGCGCGTGCCCGCCGATTCACGATCGATCGCCTGTTCCAGACGAATCGTGGCGACATCCGTGTCGGCTTCGCTCGTCAGCAACGCGTCGAGGCGCTCGTCACCGGTAAGCGAAAAGCCAAGAAGTCGGATCTCGCTACGCAACTGATAACCATGCGCCTCGCGCACCCGCAGCTTGACCTCGGCCATCAACCGCACCACGTCGATTGCCTTGCCACCTTCATCTGCCTGAATGAAGTTGGCGTGTTTCTCCGAAATGCTCGCGGTACCAATTCGTAAACCACGCAATCCGAGCTGATCAATCAGCGCTCCGGCCGAAACCTTCCCCGGTTCGGGGTTGACAAAGACCGACCCCGCATTCTGGCCGCCGGGCTGATTCTCCCGCCGCCAGCGAACGATCTCAGCGATACGCGAGTCGCCTTCTTCCGCAGATTCGGCCCATGTGAGGCGCAAATCGGCGGACAGCACAATGTGGTCGTCGGTCAATGCCGAGCCGCGAAAACGTAAACCAAGATCGAGTGCCGCGACCTGGCAGTCAATTCCCTTGCGCAGATGAAAGAGCCGCACCGACGACAAGTTGCTCGCCATGTCCGAACCGTGTCCTCCAGCATTCATTCGCACGGCTCCGCCGATCGAACCTGGAACACCCACCGCCCATTCGAATCCCGCAAGACCGTTCGCGACGCTTTGCCTACTCGCCACCGGGAGCGCCACGCCGCCGCCGAATCGCACCGACGCCGCAGTTCCCGGCGCACCCTTGCCGGTGGGCATGCTCACCTCATTGGCGAAGTCACCCAGGGTCAGTACCAAACCGGCGAATCCGTCGTCACTCACGAGAACGTTGCTGCCTCGACCAATCACGGTGACGGGGATTTCGCATTGGGTCAACACCATCGACACATGCCACAAATCTGCGAGAGACTCGACATGGAACTGCAGTGCTGCGTTCCCACCTACTCGATATGTCGTCAAATTAGCGATCGACACGTCAGTTCGCACTCGCGGACCGAGTAGTTGTGCCGCAATCGCCAGCTCGTCGGAATGAGCGTTCACGAAATGCCGATCCTCTTCATCACCTCGCCGGGCAAATGTTCAATGTCTCCACAACCCATCGAAATACAGATGTCACCTTCACCAACGACATCCACAACTTCATCGATCAATCTCGAGCGTGTGGGGCACCAGCGGACATCACTGCTCGGGTGAGCCGAGCGGATCGCATCGACGACCAATGATCCTGAGACTCCCTCGATAGGCAAGGTACCTGAAGCGTAGATTTCGGTGATCACCGTCACGTCGGCCTCGACGAATGCATCCCGGTAATCGGCACTCATCTTGTCCATGCGATTGAAACGATTCGGCTGGAACACGGCAATGATTCGTCGGTCGCCCGCCTCAGCGCGAGCCGCAGCCAAGGTCGAAGCGATTTCTGCCGGCAGATGGGCGTAGTCGTCGACGAACATCGCACCCCTTGCCGACCCGCGCACATCGAAGCGACGCGCTACACCCTGAAAATTCCGGATTGCAGCGCACGCCTCGTCGAGATCGACTCCCCATCGATGAGCCATGGAGATCGCACCCAGAGCGTTGCGGACATTGTGGAGCCCACGCTGTTCGATTTCGACTCGACAGCGGGCAGAACCGTGCTCGAGATTGAAGAAAGCTCGCCCAGGGCGCAATTCGACGTCGACCGCTCGATAATCGCCACCCTCGACCCCGAAGCTCATCACGTCTCGCTCGCGCATCAGCTGGCGCGAACGAGGATCGTCGTATCCGATCATCACCGGACCGTCCACCGAGTCGACGAATTGTTCGAAGCTACGCAAGATCTCCTCGAACGAACCGAAATTGTCGAGATGGTCGAGATCGACGTTGGTGACAATTGCCCCACGTAACGGCAGTTGCAGATGAGTCGAGTCGCTCTCGTCCGCTTCAACGACCAGCACTTCTCCGGCGCCCCAGTGAGCATTCGAACCTGGCAGCACGGTGTCGCCGCCAATGAGATACGACGGATCCTTTCCACAGGCAATCAAAATCGCCGACAGCATGGCCGTAGTGGTCGTCTTGCCATGTGTTCCCGCCACACCAATCGTCGGCCTAGCACTACAAGCGATCCGCAAGGCTTCTGCTCGCGAATATGTGGCCACGCCGAGCGCCTGTGCGGCGCGCAACTCATGGTGTTCGACGGTCATTGCCGAGGAATACGTCACGATGTCGATGCCACCCACATGGGAGTCGTCGTTTCCCAGCATCACCGAGATGCCGTCTCGCTCTAGTCGAGACGTAACTTCACTTACTCTTAGGTCACATGCTGTCACTCGGTGTCCCATTTCATGCAGTAACCGGGCGAGCGCACTCATCCCGGGTCCGCCAGCGCCCATGACATGTATCGAACGAGGTGTGCTCACGCAGCTGCCACCTGAATGATTTCGACAAGTCTCGGATGCCGATGAACTTCGCCCAGGTCGTGGGCGATTCGGGCAATCGAAGCTCGCGCAGGATGATCTGCCAACAATCGGCGTACTTCATTGACTACACGCTCAGAGGTCTCCCTATTTTCCGCGACCATGATTGCGGCTCCATGATCAGCCAGCAAGCGAGCGTTCATCGTTTGATGATCCTCAGCCGCGTCCTTCCATGGCACAATCACGCTCGCCACTCCCGCGACTGCAATCTCGGCGATGGAACTCGCTCCACCTCGCATCACCATCAAGTCACACGCGCCATATACGAGTGCCATGTCTGATGCACGTGCCAATCTCCGAAAACTAACCACGCCATCGATTGTTCGAAACTCATTCTCCGCCAACGGATCGAAGTAACGATCACCACACAAATGAAGGATCGAGGTCGACTCGTCCAGATTCTTCCGCAAGTTCTCGGCGATCCCGTTCAACAACGCACTTCCCAGCGAGCCGCCCATCACCACCACGAGCGATTTCGATGTCGGGAAACCAAGCGCTGCCTTCATCGACGACTTGTCCGCGCGATCCGCTATCTGCCTGATGGCTCGCCGAACGGGTGCACCCGCTAGTTCCGCTCGCGGCAATGCCGAGGGAAGGTAGGCGACTGCGGTACAACGAGCCCAACGGGCTTGCAGTTTGGTCGCCCACCCCGGCCGCAAATCGTACGAACAGGTCACCACAGGCGTCTTCGTTAGCAGTGCCGCGATCGTTGCGGGCATGCTCGCGTATCCACCGACACTGACGACCACCCGTGGACGTTCCTTGCGCAACAGAGCCCAGCAGGACAACGTTGCACCAACGATCAGTGCGACAGCTTTCAACGAAGCCCCGATCGCCGTAGGCGTGAACGACCGACGCACTCCCCGCACGTCGTACCAACGCCCTCGCAAACCGGCCGCCGGAACCAGCTCCGTTTCAGGTCCGCGGCGGGATCCAACGAACAGCAACGAGTCACGATCCTGACCAGCCTCGATCAATAACTCGGCAATCGCCAGCGCAGGAAACACGTGCCCGGCGGTGCCCCCGCCCGTGATTACCGCATAGGTCTGGGACCGGGTTTGCCGGATTGCACCACTCGACATCGTGCCGCAATAGTACGGCACGAGCGGGATGGGCCTACTTCATGTTGCGCGCAACGTTGAGCAGCAATCCGACAGCGCCCATGGTGAAGAGCAATGACGAACCACCATATGAAATGAGTGGCAATGTCAGACCGGTCACGGGCATCACACCAACCACTCCACCGATGTTGATGATCGCCTGAGCACACAGCCATGTGGTGATTCCACCGGCGAGTACCGCACCGAACGGGTCACGTGCTCCGAGCGCGGTCCTGATGCCGTAATGAGCGAGCAAGAGGAATCCGCCGATCACGCCCAGACTGCCAATCAGCCCGAACTCTTCGGCGATGATGGCGAAGATGAAGTCGGAATGCGCCAACGGCACATATCCCCATTTGCCAGTTCCTTCACCCGCACCCACCCCGGCAACGCCACCATTGGCGATGCTCAGCACCGCTTGCCACACCTGATAGCCAGCCTTTTCTCGCGTGCCCTCCAGATCGAGAAATGACATGATTCGCTCTTGCATGCGCGAGCTCGTCGTAATCGCGACTACTGCACCCGCAAGTCCGAAACTTGCCATGCCGCCGATCAAGCGAAGTGGAATGCCGGCAATGAACATCACTGCGACGATGATTACGGTGATGACCACCGCCGCGCCGAAATCTTTTTGAGCCATGCATGCGCCGGCAGCAGGTAGCCACACCAGGAAAATCGGCTTGAACGTGCGTCGGTGGTCGGCAACTTCGCCGCGACGCCTTCCCAGCAGTGATGCCGAGTAGATGATGACGGCTATCTTCAGGAACTCCGAAGGCTGGAATCGGATGGGACCGAACTCGGCCCAGGCGCGGGCTCCGTTGATCGTGATACCGAATGGACTGAACGGCACCAACATCAACCCGTAGGCGAACCACAGGAGGTGCTTCGCGTGTTTGTGCCACTGGTGATATGGCATTCGGTACGCGGCAAGCAGCACCAACAGACCGAAGTTGGCCCACATGAACTGCTTGCCGAACATGAACCACGGCGATCCGCCACTGTTGATGGCCACGATCGACGACGAGGACAACACCATCATCAGACCGAACACGATCAACATCGACGTCACTGCCATCAACACATAGAACGTCTTCGTCGGCGCGCTCGTTGCCAATCGGCGCTTGTCGCTCAACCCCTTGCGATCGAGCACGGCGCGACGGCGCTGTGCCGGTGTGAGCGATGCCCCACCCGTCGTCATCGTGGTTGCCATTACTTCCTCCCTTTCCTGACGAGCCACGAAAGTGGTCGTCTACCCCCTACCAAGTTCTTCACATTGCGCTGAAAATCGTCCCCGCGCTCGCCGTAGTTCGAATACCAGTCGTAACTCGTGCAACCCGGCGACAACAGCACCACATCACCCGACTTGGCAAGCGACGCCGCGTGTTCCACTGCCTCACCCATCGATGCAGCGCGACGCACCGGCACCTTGCCGTCAAAGACAGCTGCCAAGTCGTCTGCCGACTCCCCGATGACGACCACGGCACGAATGCGCGACACATCCTCGGCCATCGCCGACAAATCAAGTTCCTTGTTGCGCCCGCCTGCGATAAGCACCACGCTCTCGAAGGAGCGGATTGCTACTCCCGCCGCGTGGGGTGAGGTGGCCTTCGAATCGTCGAACCACTTGATGCCATCACGTTCGGCCACCAGTTCGATGCGGTGATGCGCATGGCGAAACTCGCGCAGTGCATCGGCTGCGTCGACGATTTGAGCCAATCCGGTCTCCACACACACGGCAGTGGCGGCAAGCGCATTCGTCACGTCATGAGGTAGTCCACGCGACATTGCCGTGCGTTCGAGCAAGACGCCGTGTGGTGACTGCAGGAGGCCATCCAACGCGTGGTAGTCGCCACGGTCGAGTCCGAATGTCACCGTTCGACCAGCACTCGACATTGCAGCGGCGAGGATTCCGGCATCGCTCGTTGGAGCAACTGCGACATCGCCGGCTCGCAGATGCGACCACAGCTTCTCCTTGGCACGTCGGTACGAGTCCATGTCATCGTGCCAATCCAAGTGATCAGGCGCAAGGTTCAGCCATGCCGACCCAACACATCGAAAGGTGTCGGTGAAGTTCAACCGAAAGCTTGAACACTCGACGGCGAAACAGTCGTACTCCCCTTCCAGTGCCGAGATCAGTGGTGTCTCGGTGTTGCCCACCGCGGCACAGCGGAGACCCGCGCGGCCAAGGATCGCACTCGCCATCAAGGTCGTCGTCGTCTTGCCATCGGTACCCGTGATTCCGACCATCGGTCGTGCACCACCTGCTCGCTGGGATTCCCAGCGGTAGGCCAACTCGATCTCGGAGAGAATCTCGATTCCACGGCGTCGTGCTTCGACGATCACCTCGTGCGACTCGGGCACACCAGGTGCGGGCAGCAACAAATCGATGTCGTGCAGGGCTGCAGAAACTCGATCCTCCGATGATCGGTGGTCGTTTTCGCCGATCGCTTCCACTGACAACCCCAGTTCGTCGGCGAACTTACGATGGTCGGGAGTAACTCGATCGTCGGCGATCCGCGGTTTCTGTCCGCGCTGGATCAGCGCCCGGGTCACCGCCTTGCCTGCGACACCCAGACCAAAGACGAGTGCCGTCACCGCAACCGCACTTGCTGGGTGAAGTCGGCAATGAAGATCGCGACGGCAGTGGCCACACAGATCCCGGAGATGATCCAGAACCGGATGATCACCGTGGTCTCCGGCCAGCCACTCAGCTCGAAGTGATGATGGATCGGCGACATCTTGAGTAGACGCCGCTTGCGACCAGACGCCTTGAAGACTCCCATTTGCACCGCGACAGATCCGGCTTCGAAGACGTTGATTCCGCAGATGATGACGAGCATCAGGTGCGTGTTGGTGGTCACCGCCAACATGCCGAGTGCTGCACCAATTCCAAGCGCGCCTACGTCACCCATGATGATCTTGGCCGGTGCGGCATTCCACCAGAGAAAGCCGCCGCACGCGCCTGCCATCGCTGCAGAGAGCACGGCAAGATCCAACGGATTGAGAATGTCGTAAATGCGCGGGTTACGAAACGCCCAGTACGCGAAGATCGTGAAAGCAAGGAAGCCAAACAACGCCGAACCCGCAGCGAGTCCATCGAGGCCATCGGTGACATTGACGGCGTTGGTCGTGCTCCAAACCATCAGCGAGGTCCACAAAACGAAGGCCCAAGACGGAATCTCCCATCCGGGACTCGAAGCGCGTGTGAACGAAATGGTTTCGGCGACACCGGTGGTGGTGACGAGCAAAGTAAGCAACGCAACAGTGATACCGAAGGTGATCCAGCCCTTCTTCTTCCAAAAAATCCCACGGTTGTGTTGACGCCGAACCTTCAGATAATCGTCGAGGAATCCGATCGTGGCGAGCACGACGATGGTCAACCAGATGATGATTGCTTGATCGGAAAACGGCAGCCCCTCACGCACATGGGCGACGGCCCATCCCAGAAAGCCTGCGAGGAGGATCGCAATCCCACCCATCGTCGGCGTGCCCTGCTTCGCCATGTGATGCACCGGGCCATGATCTTCGGCTCCAAGTATTGGTTGGCCTTTCCCCAGACGCTTGAAGAAGCCGATCAATGCACGCGTTCCGGCCAGCGAGGCAATCATGCCCACTGCACCGGCGATCAAGACCGCAATCATGCGCCAGAACCCAACAACTCTCGGGATACTTCGATGTCGTCGAACGGCACCACGTTCGCACCAATGGTCTGAGTGTTCTCATGACCCTTGCCGGCCACGATCACCACGTCACCGGGACGTGCAGCAGCAATTGCGGCTCCGATCGCCGCTCGCCTGTCAAGCTCGACTCTCACCTGCGAGGCGCGCTCCGGGGAAACGCCTTCCAAGATCTCGGCGGCAATCGTCGCTGGCGACTCCGAACGTGGGTTGTCACTTGTCACGAAAACGAGATCCGCACCCTCGCTGGCGATGCGGCCCATCTCCGACCGCTTACCCCTATCTCGATCACCACCGCATCCGAAGACAACGATCACACGGCTCGTCGGTGCGATCATCTCCCTGGTTGCGGAAATCACCAATTCCAAGGAGTGAGCATCGTGCGCATAATCCACCACGACCAGCGGCTCGCTCCGGTGATCGACTACCTGATATCGGCCACGAATAGGCGTGACAGTCGACAATGAGTTGACTACCGAATCGGGTTGCACACCGAGCGTCACCGCGGTAGTCGCGGCAGCGATCGAGTTCATCAAGTTGAAACGTCCGCCGAGGGGCACCCTTACGCGCTTCCCTCGCCACGTGAACTCGTGATGGCGGGGGGTCACCACCACGTCGCTCGCGTCAGACGCACCAAACGAGGTGCACTCGATCGCCGCCGAATCGATCAGCAAACGTCCATGAACATCATCACGATTGATCACCGCACGCTTGGAAAGCGACGGAGCAAACAACTTGGCTTTGGCCGCGAAGTACTTCTCCTCCGTGCCGTGAAAATCGAGATGATCTCGCGACAGATTCGTGAACACCGAGACGTCGAACTTGGCGCCGACGACCCGATCGAGCGCCAAGGCGTGTGAGGTGACCTCCATCACGACTACTCGACTCCCGGCCTTGCGAAAATCTGCAAGTTGACGCTGCAAATCGGTCGACTCAGGGGTCGTGCGTGGGCCCTGAATGGTGCCGAGCACTTGGGTCTCGAGTCCGTCTCCGCGCAGCAGAGCCGTGATGAGATGAGCGGTGGTGGTCTTGCCGTTGGTGCCCGTGATCCCCACCATCGTCAGATCATCTGCGGGCCAACCGTGTACACCGGCTGCGAACAGTCCCATTGCGTAGCGAACGTCGGATACCACGACCTGCGGGACGTCATGTGGCAGCACCCGTTGCACGAGCAACGCTGTGGCTCCCTGTTGAATCGCCTCTGCAGCAAAGTCATGGCCGTCCTGACGCTCGCCGACTACACAGCAGAACATCGACGACTTGCGTACTTGTCGGGAGTCGTGTGTCACATCAGCAAGCAACACATTCGCGTCGCCATGGACGACGAAGCTCTCCTCACTTCGCCGAGTCACATCAGCAACCAAGGCCGAGAGGACGGCGGACATCAGTGCTCCGGACCCAACTCGGCGGGCCGTTTGGCGGGGCATCCGGTGTCGCCACTGACGGGACGAATGTCGAGTTCGCTGATCAAAACCTGAGCGATGTTGGAGAACACCGGCGCCGCCGCGGTACCACCAAAGCGATCACGCGAGGAGGGATTCGGTTCGTCCACCGAGACGAGAACAGTGAATCGAGGGTCCTGTGCAGGCAGGAAGCCGACGAATGAAGCGAAGTACGCACGGCTTCCATCGTCTTTCACATAGGTGCCATTTTCCTGGCGCTTGTATCCGGTGCCGGTCTTTCCAGCGACGGTCATTCCCGGAACCTTCGCCAACTTGGCCGTTCCAAAACACACCACGTCACTCATCAGCGAGCGCATCGTTGCCGCAGTCTCAGGACTGATCACCTCGTGCGTATCGGAAGGATCAGCGGGAACGTTGATTCCGTTCGCATCGATGTGCCCTGCCACCAGACGAGGCGCCACATAGGTGCCGCCGTTGGCAACCACGTTGACGCCGGCGATCAATTGCAGTGCGGTCGAGGCGTAGCCATAGCCGTACGAACTCGTGAACTTCTCGGTGCCACGCAGCTTGTCCGGTGTAGCGAGAATTCCCCTCGACTCTCCGGGAAACGCGACGTCGGTGCGCTTACCAAAACCGAATGCACGCAGGTACTCATACCGTTGCTCAGGAGTCATCGTTTGCGCGATTTGAATGGTGCCGATGTTGGAGGAGTCGACGAGAATCTTGCGCACGGTCATGTCCTCAAGACCATGGGGATAGGCATCCTTGATCGTCGATTCCCACTTCGTCCCCTCGTTGAAGGTCATCGCGCCGGGGACTGCAAACTGCGAGTTTGGTTCCACTCGCTTTTCATTCAGTGCCGCCGACACGCTGAACACCTTGGCGACCGATCCGGGCTCATAGGCCTCCACCGCAGCGAAGTTGCCCGAGTCGGCAGAGTACGAGCCGTCTTCGTTACGACGAATTGTCGACATGGCGAAGATCTCACCCGTCTTCGAATCCATCACGACCGCGGTACCGCTCAGCGCATTTACTCGAGCGACCTGCTGCGTGAGGATCCCATCGACCTGGAACTGGATGTTGCGATCGATCGTGGTGATCAGGTCGGCACCGGGGATCGCCGCTTCACTTCGATCGGAGGCGGTTGCAATCGACTGACCCTTTGCATTCACTTCCCGCACGCTCTTGCCGTCGACTCCCTGCAACAGGTCGTCGAACTGCATCTCCAATCCCGCAATTCCAATGCCGTCTGGATCGGTGCGACCGACCAGCGCACGCAGGTTGTCGCTCGTGATCGAGCGACTCTCCTCCGTGTACGCCGCGATGCCCGGCAATTCCAACGCCAAAATGGTCTGAGACACTTCGCGACTTGCCTGGCGAGCGATAAAGGTGAAACTCGACGCGGGATCCTGCAGTCGCAACGCGAGTTCAGCTTCGGCTTCAGCGGTGAGCTGGAGAATCCCCGCGATCGCTCGTGCCGTGCCAAGCGGGTCGACGACGAGGCGTGGATCTGCGAACACCGTCTTTGTCGGCACTGGGATCGCCAACTCGAAACCATTGCGATCGAGGATCGACCCTCGCTCTGCGTTGACGGTGTTCTCTCGCACGCGTTGCTCGACGCTCGCCTCGCGATAGCTGCTTGAGCCGACGGTCTGCAGGTAGCCAACACGCAGTAACAACCCCAGCAAAACCGCAGAGAG
>Ga0129336_10000388_pt1 | contig 25609 bp, 25 predicted proteins | sample CPB6_02_DNA_FD_96878 | JGI IMG/M metagenome (GOLD analysis project Ga0129336, IMG submission 96878) | Freshwater to marine salinity gradient microbial communities from Chesapeake Bay, USA - CPBay_Sum_0.6_0.2_DNA | ecosystem: Environmental > Aquatic > Marine > Coastal | place: USA: Chesapeake... | reverse complement strand
GTGGCGAAGGCAGCCGCGTAGGCCTCTCCGAGGGAGTGGGACCATGTCTGGACTGGACTCGGCTGCATACACCGATCTTCCGTACCTAGGTGGCACCAGGGCGATCGCGACAACCCCGGTCGTCGGCGAGCCGTCGCACGAATACGCCGATGTCTGCGCGCCCGGTTCGGAGCCGATCCGGGATGGAGAGATCCGGGTGACCGTCCTGGGCAGTGGGAATCCGCCGCCGACGCGGGCGCAAGCCTCCGGCTCGATCCTCGTGGAGGTAGGCAACCCCGAGCGAGACATGTTCATCTTCGACGTCGGCAGCGGCGCGTTGGCCAACTTCATGAGCCTGGGCCTTCCGATCAACTCCCTGGACAAGGTCTTTCTCACCCACCTGCACGCCGACCACACGGCCGACCTGATCACGCTGTTCGGCAGCTTCCGCAAGGCCGGTCGCACAGGGCCACTTCAGGTGTGGGGCGGAGACGGGTCGGAGCCGAGGTTCGGCACCCGGGTCGCTCTGGAGGCGATTGAGGCCGCGTGTGCCTGGGACACGGAGTCCACGCGCGGTTTCACCCCCAACGAGTCCGCGGTGCTCGTGGGCGCGGAGTTCGATGCTTCAGTCACCTCCGTCGTCTATGAGCAGAACGGCGTGACCATCACCGCCTTCCCGGTGATCCACGCCCTGCACGGAGCGGTGGGCTACCGCGTCGACTTCGCAGGCGTCAGCATGGTGTTCTCCGGGGACACGCACCCATGCTGGCCGCTGGTCCATGCCGCGCAGGGCACGGATCTGCTCATCCACGAGTGCTTCCCCTCGGCCGCCACGTTTGCTGCCGTGATGGGAGTCAGTCTCGAGCGTGTCCAGATCATCACGTCCGCCCACACCGTCCCCAGGACCGCCGGGAAGGTGTTTTCGCTCGTGCAGCCTCGGATGGGGGCGCTGTGGCACACGTTCCTGGTTCCCGCGGTCGTCGTGCCCATCCTCGAGGAGGTCAGTGCGGTCTTCGATGGCCCCATAGTGCAGACGCAGGATCTGACCATCTTCAACATCACCCCGGAGTCGGTCGTTGCAAGACAGGTACAGGCTGCCCCCCAGTCAGTCGCCGTTCCCGGCGAGTCGCGACTGGTACCGACCTACGGCACCCGTCCTGAACCGCCCGCGTGGTGGGCGGAGGCGATCATCCCAGACGACGAGCCGCCACTTCTCACGCATCGCCCCTAGGCGCTGGCTGGTTCCATGACCATTCAGAAGCGTTTGAACATGCGGTGTGCGCCACTAGGTCAACGGAGGCTGCGGCTTAGCAGCAGGTGTGTTGGGCGGCTGCCTGCACGAGTCCAGCGTGAGTTGCGGGGTCGACCTTGGCGATGTCGGCCATGAAGGCATCCACGTCGACCCTGACGCCGCCCGACCAGGTGCCGAGGACCTTCACCTCGTCGTCCAGTCCGGCGGGATCGACGAGGTAGGGGTCCGCCGACAATTGGACGAAGTCGGCCAGCTTGCCGACCTCGATGGAGCCGAGGTCGTGCTCGCGGCGCAGGTGGTAGGCGGCATGGATGGTGTAGGCGCGCAGGGCATCGTCTATCGAGATCGACTGCTCGGCGCCGTGCAGCCTCGGAACCCGAGCGGCCGCACCGACGATGATGAGTCGCAAGGGCCGGAACCATCACGGCGACGCCATCGACGTTCACGGTGAAGGGGGCCATGGCCCCGGAAACTGCGGCCTCACCGGTGAATTGCCCACGAGAGCCTTGGCATTTCACGCTGCCAGGGCCTCATTGCGTTTTCGCTGCAGGGCTGACATGACTTCTGGGGCCGCTCGCGGCTGACCGCTCGGGCATCCAGTGGAGAGATGTCCGGCAAAGGGCAATCGCAGAACCTTTGTCGCACAGCGCTGGGGGCGGGTGTCCTAGAGAGGGTCATGCTCCAGGGCGTCTCGGGTCCGCACGGGTCGGCGGGTATTCGGTTATTGACACGTGGTGCGCTCTGAGCGGAGCACTCATGGCGGGGGTTCCCACTACGTTTCGTGGATGACAACTGTTGTGTCTGTGCATTCCTTCCGCGGTGGCACCGGGAAGAGCAACACGACCTCCAACGTCGCCGCCAATCTCGCTGCGCTGGGCCACCGTGTCGGTGTCATCGACTGCGATATCCAGAGCCCTGGGATCCACGTCCTCTTCGGCTTCGACGAGACCCTGGATCGCACGCTCAACGACTATCTGTGGGGCACGCGCGCCATCGGAGACGTCGCTCACGACATCACCGACCGGGTCGACGTGACGACGCCAGTGTCTCCCGGTGGGTCCTTGCATCTCGTCCCCTCCAGCATGAAGCCGGGAGACATCGCTCGAATCCTGCGGGATGGATACGACGTGGAATCCCTGAGCGAGGGGATGCGCCAGCTGGCACGGGATCTGGACCTCGACTTCCTGTTTGTGGACACTCATCCCGGCCTCAATGAGGAGACACTCCTGTCCATCACGCTGAGCGACGTCCTGCTGCTCATTCTCAGACCAGACCGGCAGGACTATCAGGGCACGGCCGTCACGGTGGACATCGCCCGCAGGCTTGAGGTGCCGTCCCTGTTCCTGATCGCCAACAAGGTTCCCGCGGGACTGACCGACATTCGCGCGCAACTCGATTCGGCCTACGGAGCGGAGACCATCGCCGTGCTGCCCTTGTCCGAAGAGGTCGTCGTCAATGCATCGGGGGGGCTCTTCTCGCTACTTCATCCGGAGCACCCGTGGTCTGAACAGGTGCGCGGCGTCGCGGACCGACTTCATGCCGGGGTCGCGTCATGAGTACCACGGTGATGAGCCTGTCGCTGTCCCATTCAGCAACCCTTGAGGTCGCCGCCCGCGCGGTCGGTGATGCCGCCGGACGACTGGGTCTCGAGCCGATCGAGTGCACGCAGCTGGCAGCACTTCTGAGTGAGGCCCTGTCGACAGTCATCGCCGACTCTTTCGAAGGATCGGACGAGATCGACGTTGACGTCTTCGTGAGCTACGAACCCGGTCGAGTGCACGTCCTCCTGAAGCAGCTGGGTGCCCCGTCCACGTATCTCAACGGAGAATTGCCCGTGAGATTGGAGACGCTGCTCGCTCTGGGGTACGCCGAGTCGATGGAGTTCGCCAGTGATGGTGTGAGGGGTAGCGAGCTGAGGATCAGCCGCACGGTGAACACGGGCAGTCTCGTGGAGGATCCGGACTTCGTTGCAGGAGTCGAAGCCGAGGGCGCCGAAGACGAAGGGGTGGATGTCGACAGCATCGCCATCCGTCCGATCTTGGTCGAGGACGCGGTTGAAGTCGCTCGACTCTACTTTCGCACCTATGGCTACACGAAGATCGGCATGTCGTGGCTCTATGAGCCCGACGTCTTCCGGCACAAGATCGAGACTGGGATCCACGAGGGCATGGTTGCGGTCCTGCCCTCCGGGCGCATCGTGGGTCACACTGGGCTTCTGCGTCCCACCTCGGATTCATTCACCGCCTCGGGCGGCCCGGCCGCCGTGGACCCTGCGTTCCGTCAGCGCGGCCTAGTCACGCTCCTTGACGAAGCCTTCATGCCGAGAATCATCGAATTGGGCCTGCGCGGCATCTATGTCGAGGGTGTCACCGCGCATCCAGCCAGCCAGGCCGGTGCTCGCAGGGTCGGACTACACGAAACGGGCCTTGTACTCAATCGACAGCCAGCAGACGTGGAGTTTCTTGGGTTCGATGGTCCAAGGGGATTTCGACGCGCCATGGTGATCCTCTACCGGTCGTTCGGTGAGCCGGTCGTGGAGACGGCATATGTACCGGCTCGGTACGCCGAGGTATTGGAACGCATCTACGGTGAAGTCGGCTTGAGCCGGACCATCAAGTCGGACGCCGGTCGCCCACCGACCGATCCAGACTCAGAGTCTCGGTTCACCACTGAACTGCTGGCCGCTACCAAACACGCTCAGATCCGCGTGTTGGAATACGGAGAGGACTTCGTTGCGGCCCTGCAGCGCCTGATCGTTCGCTTCGAGAGTGAGCGCTTCGAGGCCATCACGGTTCATCTGCCGTTGATGAACCCGCTGACCGCCTACTTCGGCGCGGGCCTGGGTGAACTCGGCCTGTCCTTCAACGCCGTCTTCCCCGAGCAGGAACTTGGCGACGAACTTGTCCTGGGCGTCAATCTCTCCGAGCAGGATCCGGAGACGATCCAAGTGGCTTCCGACTATGGCAAGGAGCTTCTTGACTACGTCATCAATGATCGCGATCGCGTGACGGGTGCACTCCAGTCACGGGCCAGGTCGAGAGCGTCCATGGCGCGCATCCTCGATGGTCTGTGACGGCAGAGCGGGGCCGAGGGCCAGAACCCTGTCACGCGCGGTCCTCCGGCAGGAATGTGTAGAGGTGGTCCACGAGTGTGCGTGCCTGATCGGCACGTGGCCGCAGGTCGCTGCTGCCGGGGTCGAATGTCGACGAACTCATGGACATGTAAACCGAGCCAAGGCCGTGAGCGCGAAGAGACGTCGCGTCAAGGTCAGCGAACTCGGCTATGAGGCTCAGCGTCACTCGAGGTTCGCTCACGAGACGCTCATAGGTCGTGACAAGGGCACGGCCTTGCTCGATCAGCGGAATGCCGTGCTCGACGATGGGCTTGATCGCTGCGCGCCACTGCCCGGTGACCACGTCCTCGAGCGGTGAGTTGATGAACTCCTCCCAGCCGGGGAAGAGGTTGAAGTTCCACCAGCGCTTACCCCAGGGTGCGACGTCGCTGTAGCCGGCGATGCTCAGTGGCACATCTGTGCGGTAGGTGAAGAACCAGGTGGGGTGTCTCCAGCCAGCCATGAGGCTGCGAAGGGCATCCTCCGGGTCACGCACGATGAAGATGAACTTCGCGTCAGGGAAGCCAGCCGACAGCTCTGGTAGCCGCCAGCAGTGACCGGTGTCCTTGTCCACCAGGCGCACTGGGCCGCCCGAATCCGAGGCCCACACGGGATCGAGGGGCGGGCAAGTGAAGGGTGCGGTCTCGCTCTGCTCTGAGCCGGCGAACGGCCCCGTCGTATCAGTGCCAAGTTCCTCAACTAGGTCATGGGGCAGGTCGAGGTACTGGGCGGGGACCCCCTGGCTGGCGCAGCGCTGTGCCCATCGGCGCTGATCATCCTCGCGCCATGGTCGCTCTCCCCGATACGCCTCGGCGAGGTACTCGGTCGCGATGGCGTCCGCGCCGGGGAAAGAGCCAGTCACCTCCTGTCCACCGAGGCGGTGCCATAGGAAGCGGCTCTCGCGCCCGAGTTTGAAGACGCTGGGTTCGCGACACAGCAGGTTCTGCAGCAGGGTCGTGCCCGAGCGCGGCGATCCGACGATGAAAACGGGGCGCTGCAGGCGCTCGAGTGCGTCAGTCATCTCGGTCCCGTAGCTCGCGGGATCGAGATTTGAGCCGCTGGAAGTAGTCGCTCTCGGTGATCTCCTGGACCTCTGAGGCGACCTTGTCGCGATCGATCTGGACCGACAGCTGTTGGACCTGCTCTCGCAGACGACGCTCGCGCGCGACGATCTCGGTGCCCATCGCCTGGAAGGTGCGAGCCAGGTCACCGAGTTCATCGGATCTCCGGGAGGCGGAGTCCAGGGACGTTGGATCGAAGGTGCCGTCGGCCAAGGAGCCGGCTGCGCGGGTGATGGCATCGACGGGGGTCGTGATGCGGCGGCTCAGCAGGACCCCGAGGACTATTCCGATGAGCGCGACGACAAGGGCGATGGCGGCCATCTGGAGCGCCAGGGCGCGAGCGGGCGCTTCCAATCGGTCCTGGTTCACCGCGGAGACGAGTACCCAGTCGACCTCACCACCGGTGGTTGATGTCTGTATGCGCCACGTGTCAATCCCGTCGGACCCCCAGGGGGCCTGGATCGTCGTCGTGAACTCGCCACCCGCCTCGCTCGGTGACGCAGCGAGGATCGATGCGATGGCCTCCTGCCCTGCGGTCGTCTGCGCCGCGGCGGACACCGCGGGGGAGCCGCTGGCGACGACATCGCCGGCACGATCGAGAATGAAGAAGAAGCCATCACCGGCAAAGGCGAGTTCCGCGAATGTCTTCTGCAACCCGGAGACAATGTCGATCTGGCGCCGCTGGACCTCGGCCTCGATGTCATCGAGGTAGACGCCGGTCCCGATGAGCCAGTCCCAGGGCTCGTAGAGAAAGACGTAACCGACCTTTGGCGAGGGGAGCTCTCCCTCGAGCCTCTCCCAGCGGTAGTCGATGTAGCCGGAGCCTTGCTCCAGGACGATCTCACGCGCTTCGCGCAGGAAGTACCTCCCGCTGGCGTCCTGCAGATCCGTGAGATTGCGTCCCTGGATGCGCTCGTCAGGATGAGCGATCGCATTCAGATCCAGGTCGTACGTGAAGAAGTAGTCGTCATTGCCAAAGCGCACGCCTTTCAACATGGCCAGTGATCGGCTCTGTGCCTGTGCGGTGGTGAGTTCGCCGTCCGTGGCAGCTGATGCGAACTGGTCCAAGGAGGTGACGAGGGGTGCGGCGACGTCCCGCAGGCTCTCCTTGCGTCGCTCCAGGGCCTGAGCCTGGTAGGACGCTACATCGTCGTACTCGGTCTGCACGAGGGCAGAGATGGCGGAGTGCACGTTCCTGACCTCTTGCTCGGACTGCTCCGTGAGCGCGTCGTCTACCGCATTGACGGCAAAGACCGTGTAGACGACGCCGGAGAGGGAGAGCACGAGTGCGATGTTCAAGGGAACGCGTTGACTCAAGGTCATGCGGGAGCGCCGACCGGGGGATCTGCGACTCGTCACGACTCAGCCGTCTGTGGTGAGACTCGTGCGGCAGGGAACACCAGATCTCACTCCTCAAGGCTTGACGGTCGCAGGCACAGGGCGCGAATTGCTGTGACGTCCCTGGACCCGTGGTCCGAGTGTGGCGTGTCCACGCATGGATCAGCCATCAGGCATTCGGTTAATGACACGTCGCTACCCCCGGCATCTCACCTGACGCTCGGAGTGTTCCTAGTCTGGCCAGGTCCGTCGCCGCGTTTGGCGATGTGGCAGCTGCGGTCTGGCGGGGCTAGGGTGCGGATCAGGACGAGTACCCGACCACCGAGAGCTCGCACTCATGGGTCCGCGAAGCAATCGCGGGCGGCCACTGACAGCGTTCGGAGGAGTCACGTGAGCGAGTCGGATTGTCCCGATGGGACAGGCTCTGTCTCAGGACTCCGGCGCGTCGTCCTCGTGGAGGATGAAGACTTCACACGGACGGCAGTGACCGGAGTGCTGCAGGGCGGGGGATTCGCCGTGGTCGCCGTGGCTACTGTCTCCGCCGCTATCGAGGCTATTGAGGTGACTGATCCCCACGCGGTCGTCAGCGACCTTGATCTGGGGCCTGGCCCCACGGGAGCTGACCTGCTGCGGCGTGTGGCGGACGAGCGCCCCTGGGTGGGGCTGGTCGCGCTGACGGCCCATCGCTCCGTTCAGCTGGCCGTCGAGGGGTCGGCGCGGCTGCCCGAGGGTGCCATCATGATCGTGAAGTCACGCCTTGAATCCATGCAGGACATAACGACTGCAGTCGAGGACTCAATCGCCCAAGGGGCGGTCGGGTCGGGCAGGGACGGTGCCGAGACGGGGGACATCGTCGTGACGGCCCTTCAAGCGGAGATACTCCGTCTCATGGCAGAGGGCCTGTCCAATGCAGGGATCGCAGCCCGTCGGGGCACTTCGCTCAGGGCCGCGGAAGCCGCCGTGCAGCGCACGCTGCACGCTTTGGATCTGGCAGCCGACCCGGACTTCAACTCCCGAGTGCTGGCGGTGCGGTTGTGGCAGTCTGGACAGGTCGCTGTTCTCTGATACTGCCCTGTTCACACGGGCACTTCGCGGCCGCTGGGCAACGTCAGTCGCCGTTTTTGCCGCTCTGGTGCCCTTCTTCACGGTGGCCATCTACTCACGGTCGGGGGAGCAGACCCCCGACTTGAGCCCGGCCCTGCGCTGGGGTACCTCGATCCTCGGTCCCCTGACTGCGCTCGCGACGTACGCCGGCCTTCTCCGTGCGCTCGGGAGGGCTCGAGCGGCGGCGAAGTCGTGGACAGCCCCCGTTCTCTGGGCCATCGCCGGTGCGACGTCAGCCCTGGTGGCATCGTCCCTGAGATCCATCGCGACGGGAACGATGCAGATCTCCCCCCAGAATGCGCTGCTCTCCGCGGCCTTCGCGGTGATCCTGATGGGCGTCGCCACGATGGCTGTCGCCTCATTCGCGAGTCGAGAGCGACAGATGCGCGTTCTCGCTTTGCGGCAGAATCGCCTCGTATCGATGCGCGCAGAGGCCGAGAACTACGCGGCCCATCAATCGAGTGAGCTTGCGCGAATTGTCGAGCGCGTGATGAATCCGGAGATTCGCAGGCTGCGCGACGAGGTGTCAGCCCTTGATGCCTCTCCCGGCACGGATCAGCTCCAGCAGATCTACGACGAGATCTCGAGATATTCGAGCGATGTGGTGCGCGGTATCAGCCATGAGATTGCCGCCCCAAGCCCCAGCATCCATGACCATCCCGCTTCGGGGGAGGCGGGCTGGCGAGTCGCGGCAAGCCTCATGGGTGGTGCTCGAGTCAATGCCTCCCTGACCATCCTGTGCGCCTTCCTGCTGGTGTTCGCAACCTTCAATATGGGTTGCCTAGGGGTGACATCGGGTGCTGTCTCCGTGTTCGTGCTCGTCACGCTCGCTCTCGGCGCGCTAGGCCGCTTCGGTCTCCTGACCCGAGCGCCCTGGAGCCTGATGTGGCTCACCTTTGCCGGGATCACGGGATTTGCTGCCTATCGGCTGGTCCTTGGTACGGGTCCGGAGGAATGCACGTGGGCCACGACGCCGTTTGAGTCTGCCCTTGGGGCCGTTACCGCCCTGCTGCTGTTCTTGGGCTTGACCGTCGTGATTGCGGCGTCGAGGCAGGCTGCTGAGCGGGTTGAGACGCTCGAGGCCGCAAACCGGGAACTTGCGGAGATCACACTTCACCTGAATCGCGTCGGCCTTGTGACGCGAGAGCAGGTCGCTGAGCTCCTGCATGGACCTGTCCAGGGCCGCCTTGCGGCCGTGTCTCTGGCGATCCGACTCCATCTGGATTCGCGCCAGCGCGGAGAGGATCGCTCGCTCCCGGATCTCAAGCGCCGCGTCGATCGCCTCCTCGACGAGACGTCCCGTGACCTCCAAAGGCTGGGCCGAGAGCCCGTCGATGCATCGCAGGACGTGCAGGAGCGATTGCATGCTGTCGCGACTCAGTGGCAGGGATTCCTCGACCTGACTATTGACGTGGACGCGCATGTGATCGACAGGCTTGACGGCCATCCGGGCCCTGTCGACCGCCTGACGAGGTGCCTAGGGGAGGCCGTTACGAATGCCAGTCGGCACGGTGGCGCACGACGTGTGATGGCCCAATGCCGACTCGAGAATGGGACCCTCCTCGTGCTCGATGTCGTGGATGACGGCACTGGAGTCGCCGGCAGCCCGAAGGCTGGAATGGGCCTTGAAGGTGTGGCTGCCTTGGGTGGTGTGTGGCAGTTTGAGCCCGTTTCGGGTCAGGGCGCTCACCTGCGCGTGACGTGGATCATCCCCTGACGGCGTTCGCGTGGCGATGGTCAAGGTCCTGAAGCAGCCATGTGTGTCACGTGCCGTGCGGGACGCACTGTGGAGTTCTTGACCACTCCTGACCGTCCCGGTCTCCTGCTGTCGAGCGCGGAGCGCCGTCTCCACGCTGGATGGACGTCGTAGGTCCATCTACGGTTTGCCGACACGAGCGGATTCAAGGCGGGGGTTGCGTCAAGAGACGTGACGCCCGCCCTCGTATCGAGGGGGTGGGGAGAGTGATGGCGACAGAGCGCGGCACGGCCATCGTGACGGGCGCCAGCGGTGGCATCGGCGCGGCGACCGCGAGAGCACTGGCCCAGGAAGGCTATCCGGTCGTGGCCTGTGCCGGCCGTACGGAGCGGCTGGCGGCTCTGGCTGCGGAGTCCGACCTGATCGAGGCGTGGCACCTGGACGTGACGGACCAGTCCAGTGTCGAGGCTCTGGTGGAACACCTGCAGGGCAGGCGGGGCACGGTGCTGGTCGGCACCGTGCGGACGATCAAGTCCTTCCTGCCACTGTTGCGGGCCAGCGGAGATGCGCGTGGTGATCATGGGCTCGACCGCCGGTCCCATCGCCTACGAGAACGGTGGCAGCTATGTGGCGGCGAAGCACGCGGAGACCGCCATCGCCGGCACGGCCTCCGACGCCCCGCTGTGCATGACCTGCGGGATCAAGATGCGGCCGTCGGGCTCGTGCTACGTGCGCGAGGGCTGCGGGAGCACCTCCGGCTGCAGCTGAGTCAGTCATGAGGAGGCCCGGTGATCGCACCAGGCCCCCTTCCCATGACTCCTGCGCGCGTCGCTCAGTCCGGCAGCGGCACGGGCTCACCGCCGCCGATGCTGTCGGCGAGCTTGATGATGGTCGCGGGTGTGCACTTCGAGGAGCGCTTGCTCTTGGGCGGGCAGGTGGGCGACCGGTAGGTCTGACCCGCCTTGTTCGTGTACTGGTAGGCCTTCAGGACGAAGACGTACTTGTCGATCGATCCGCCTGAAGGACCGCAGCTGTCCTTGTCCGTGCTGCAGATGTAGTCGTGCGAGTACATCTCATACACGTAGCCGGCCATCTTGGGCCCGAATTCGATCGTGGTCGTCCCGGAGGGACCGGAGAAGGTTCGGTAGCAGTTGGCGTCGTTGATCCGATCGTCATTGCACTTCTCGTGCGGACCGGGGATCTGGACGGCCTCAAGGGGCGGGTATTTCTTCCACTGGCCCTTCACCGGCCAGCGGGTCAGTACAACGCCGCCCTTCCAGTCCGCATTGCTGAAGCCCTCCGCGCTGGTGTTCAGGTTCCAGAAGAGGTCCACAGCGGCCGAGGGCTCGGTGGTCGGCTTCACCGTGAGGTTGTAGCAGCCCCAGGTCTGGGTCCCAGCCGTGGTCGCCATGCACTCCTCGTAGGACTCAGCCGCCACAGCCGTGGGGGCGCCGAGCAGGGCGCCTCCGACAAGGAGGGCGCTGCTCATCAGTGCTGCCGCCGTCGCTCGTCTGATCATGTCATCTCCTCAGGGTCCGTGATGCCCCTCGGAACATGGCGACGTGGACATCGGGCCGCAGGGGAATCGGGCCTCCGTGCCATGATGGCGGGCCGGCGTGAGCGTCGCCGGAGCCTGGAGGCAGAGATGGACCACGCGGCGGGTGCAGGACTCATCGGAGCGGCCTTCGCCGCGGCGCGTTCTTACCAGCCCAACCTGCTCACCCGGGCGTCGCGGGACCAGGCCATCATCACCGGCGTCACGTCCGCCGGAGCGTACGGAGTGTTCTCCGCAGGTGACGCACTTCTGGGGGCCATCGCCTCGCGTATCAGCAGGACCGAGGAGGCCTCCTCGCCCGCCCGCCTGGCCGTGGCGGGCGCCGCCGGGGCGGTGGGTGCGGGCGCCGCGCTGGCGTTGGCCTGGCGGGAGCACGAGAGCAGTCGACGCGCTGTGATCCGGCTGGCCGCCCAGACCCTGGGTGCCGTGGCTGCTGCGAGCGCGCTGACCACCGTGGCCAACGGGCGCGCCCAGGGCATGAGCCGCACCGCCACGCTGGCTGCCGCTGCCGCCGTCGGCGTGGGCTCCTGGGCGAGCCTACGGCCGTGGGACCAGCGACCCGGCTCGGCGATCGACGCTCCTATGCCGGGATCCATCGAGTCGAACGGCCAGTACTTCCTCGAGGATCGTGCGCGCACCGTCTCGCCGGCCCAGTCCGCCGGCATCGGGGTGGGCGTGGCCGCCGCGACCTACGGCGTGGCCCACCTCGAGTCCGCCCTGACGGGTGCGGCCTCGCGGGCCGCGACGGTGCTGCTCGGTGGCGAGCCGCAGGACCACCGGATGCTGGGGCGGATGACATCGGCGGCCCTCACCGTCGGCACCGTGTGGTTCGCGGTCGCGAAGGTGTCCGCCCTGCTGAGCAAGGGAGGGGGAGCGGTCGAGCCGGGCATGCGCACGCCGCCGACCGTCCCCGAGATCACGGGGTGCCCGGAGTCCGGGGTCGACTGGATGAAGGTCACGCGGGAGGGCGCGCGCTGGCTGGGCATGACATTGCAGCCCGAGGGCATCGCCTCGGTCATGGGCGTCGACCAGGCCATGCAGCCCATCCGCGTGTACGCGTCACTCGACATGGCCAGCACGGACGAGGAGCGGGCCCGGATGCTCCTCGCCGAGATCGACCGTACCCACGCGCTTGAGCGCAAGGCCTTCGCACTCTTCTCGCCCACCGGCTCCGGCTACGTCAACTACGTCGCCTGCGAGACCTTCGAGTACCTCATGCTCGGTGACTGCGCCTCCGCAGCGATCCAGTACTCGGTGCTGCCGTCCGCCCTGTCGCTCACCCGCGTGCCCACGGGCACGGCGCAGACCGAGATGGTCATGCGGGGCATCGCCGAGCGGCTGCTCCGCATGCCCGAGCGCCGGCGTCCGAAGGTGTTCCTGTTCGGCGAGAGCCTCGGGTCGCAGGTCAGCCAGGAGATGTTCCGGGGCACCGGCATCATGGGCCTGTCGGGCACCGGTATCGACGCCGCGCTCTGGATCGGCACACCGGCCGCCACCCAGTGGCGCCGCGAGCTCTGGGGCACGCGCACGGTGGCGGACGCGCCCGAGGTGGGTCCGGGTGCCGCGTACCTGCCCCGTTCGCTCGTCGACTGGCGTGCGCTACCGGCGGCCGAGCGCAAGAAGGTCCGGTACCTGCTGCTCATGAACGGCGACGACCCCATTCCCAAGTTCGGCGCCGAGGTCGCCTGGCGCAAGCCCGCCTGGCTCGGGCCGGACGCCAGCCGACCCATCGGATCCCCACGCGGCACGCGGTGGCTGCCGGGCATGACGGTCCTCACCACCTTCTTCGACATGCAGAACGCGCTGGTCCCGACGCCCGGCATCTTCTCCGAGGGCGGCCATGACTACCGCGATGTCCTCCCGCAGGCCCTGCGGGAGACATGGGGGCTGCGTGCCACGGACGAGCAGATGGCACGGGTCAATGCGGCCCTGCGCAGCCGCGAGCTCGCCTGGGAGTTGTACCGCGACTGGGCGGCGGCCTCCGACAAGCCCGCGGACAAGCGCGCGGAGGCCGAGGCCAAGGTGCTGAAGAAGGCGTCCGAGTACACCGGGAGCACGGTCGATGAGGGCCGGCTCCAGCAGCTGATCAGCGAGGGGCTGCAGCCGCAGGGGTCGGTGCCCTAGCTGACGCTGTGGTGGCTGACGCTGGGGTGGGCGAGGCTGGGGTGGCCGACGCGCCGCCTGCCGAGCTGGCACAGGTGTGACCGGAATCCCGCGCCGCGCAGTGTCGAAGTGGCGCGTGGCACCACAATGGATCGGTGGCTGCGATGGAGCGACGTGACGGGGTCGTCATCGTCGTGGCCGTGGGCTGCTCGAGCGCCCTGCTGGCCATCGGCCTGGCGAGTGCCCAGCCCCTCGTGGCCGTCGCTTTCCTCGCCGCCGTGCCCTGCCTCGCAGCGGCATGGTCGCGGTCCGTCGCTGTGGCCGTGGTGTCGGCCGTCTCGGTGGTCGCCGGCATCGCGATCACCGTGACGACGCAGGGTGGTGACCTGCGCTCCGCGCTGCCCATCCTCATCGGGCTGGTCGTCCTGGCGGGCGGAGCAGTCATCGCGGCGGCGGCGCGGGATCGACGGCCGCGAGCACCGAGCAGGCCGGGGGTCGCACAGGTCGGACCTGCGTCCGGCGGGGAACGGGCCGAGGGAGAGGGGCTCGACCCGGTGACCGGCCTGCCCACGCGGAGCCTGATACTCGCCCGGTTCGCCGCAGACCCTCCGCCACGTCCGGCACTGCTCGCGCTGGTCGACGTCGACGACCTCGCGGGCTTCAACGACGCACACGGAGGCGGGATCGGCGACACGCTCCTCTTCGCGATAGGCGGTCGGACGCGGTACGCCCTCGACGAGCTTGAGCTGTCGACGGGGGAGTCGAGCGAGAGGAGCACCCCGACGTCGCGGGGCAACGAGACGCAGTGGGTCGCGCGCTGGGGTGATGACGAGTTCCTGGTGGTTCTCACCCCGATGGATGCGGGGGCCGCCGACGCGCTACGCGCGCTGCTCGCCAAGGTGAACGAACACCCCATCAGGTCGGACGCGGGCCTTGTCCCTGCCACCGTCGGATGCGGTGCGGTCGTGTGGACCCCGGACGAGGACCTGCTGCACGCGGTCTCCCGGGCGCGCCGGGCGCTGCATCGGGCGAAGTCACGAGGCAGCGCCGCCCTCGAGATCGATGCTGCGAGCGAGGCCCACCGATGAGGGGTCACGATCACGGTCCGCGCACGGCGGAGAGGACGCTCACCGGGTGGGCGTGGCTGTCGATCGCCGCCGCGGTCAGCACGATCGGGCTCAAGGGTGGGGCCTACCTGCTGACGGGTTCGGTCGGGCTGCTGTCCGATGCGCTGGAGTCCGTGGTCAACCTCGTGGCCGCGATCCTCGCGCTCATCGCACTGCGCATCGCCGCACGTCCGCCCGATGCCACCCATCCGTTCGGCCACGGCAAGGCCGAGTACCTGTCGGCGGGTGCCGAGGGGATGATGATCCTCGTCGCCGCAGGCGTCATCGTCTACAGCGCGATCTCCCGGCTCGTCACGCCGGAGCCGCTGGAGGACCTCGGCCTGGGCCTGACGATCACCGCGGTGGCGACGGTCATTAACGGGCTCGTGGGCGTCCTGGTGCTGCGCGCGGGGCGCCGGCATCGCTCCTCGGCACTCGTCGCGGACGGCCACCACCTGCTGACCGACGTGTGGACCTCCGTCGGCGTGCTCGTCGGGCTCGCGCTGGTCGCCGTGACCGGGTGGCTGCCCCTGGACTCGATCGTGGCGCTCGGCGTCGCCGCGAACATCATGTGGGTGGGAGGTCGCATCGTGGTCTCCGCGACACATGGGCTGATGGACCACGCACTCGATGCCGACGACGTGCGCCTGGTGACCACGTGCACAGATGACGTGCTTGCCGGTCATCCCCAGGTGCGCATCCACGGAATCCAGACCCGACAGTCCGGCCAGCAGCGCTTCGTCTCGCTGCATGTGGAGGTGCCTGGCGACTGGTCGGTTGCGCGAGGCCACGCAGTCCTCGACGAGATCGAGGGTGCGCTCGCCCATGCCCTGCCCGGCGTGGTGGTCCACACGCACCTCGAACCCCTCGACTCCGGCCACTGATGCCGCTTCGTGGCACCGTCGTGCTCCTGCACGGCTTCGCGCGCAGGCCCAGCGCCCTCGACGACCTGGCTGACCGGTGCTCGGCCCTGGACGCAGCCGTCGTGCGTCCGCACCTGTCGGCCTGGTGGTGGCCGACCTGCACGAACAACACCCGCCATCTCGATCGCGTCGCGATGCGGGTGCGTGCCGAGCGCGTCGACGGACCGGTTGTGGTGGTGGGCCACTCGGCGGGGGCGGCTGCCGGGGCATGGATTGCTGCCCGGCTTGCGGACGCGCACGTTCACGTGGGGGCGCTTGTGCTCGTCGACGGTGTCGAGAGCCCGGTGCGGTCGATCTCGCGCGCCTGGCCGGGGCTGGCGGGCGTCCCGGTCACCGCAGTGGTCGGCCCGCCGGGCCCCTGCAATCGCCAGCAGGCCCTCGGGCGCTGGCTCGTGAGCACGGACGCATCTAGCGGACCGGTCGTGGACGTCGTGGACCTGCCCGCCATGGGGCACGGGGACATCGAGGGGGTCGGTGTCGGCGTGTATGTCCGCATGTGCGGCGATGACCCATCCGCCCCTGCACGCGAGGCTTTGATGGCCGCCGTTCTCGACGCCGTCGAGCGCGGCCTGGAGGCAGGTGCGAACGAGTCGCAATGACGGGGACCTGAGGTGCCCGCTGCCGAGCCGGATGGGATGATCCGCGCATGCGAATCGCCAATGACATCACTGAACTCGTCGGGAACACCCCCCTCGTGCGCATCCGGCACCTCACCGATGGCGCGGATGCCGAGGTGGCGGCCAAACTCGAGTTCTTCAATCCCGCCCACTCGGTCAAGGACCGGATCGGCGTCGCGATGATCGACGCGGCCCAGGAGGCTGGTCTCATCGGACCCGACACCATCGTCGTGGAGCCCACGAGCGGCAACACCGGCATCGCGCTGGCCATGGTCTGCGCGGCGCGCGGCATCAAGATCGTACTGACGATGCCGGAGACCATGTCGCTCGAGCGCCGCGCGCTGCTGCGCGGCTACGGTGCAGAGCTCATCCTCACGCCGGGCACGGAGGGCATGGGCGGCGCGATCGCGCGGGCGACCGAGCTCGCGGCGAGCGACCCCAAGTACCTCATGCCGCAGCAGTTCATGAACGCGGCCAACCCGGAGATCCACCGGCGCACGACTGCCGAGGAGATCTGGCGCGACACCGATGGCAAGGTCGACATCTTCATCTCCGGTGTCGGGACCGGCGGAACGATCACTGGCGTCGGCCAGGTGCTCAAGGAGCACAACCCTGCGATCCAGGTGATCGCGGTCGAGCCCGCGGCCTCGCCCGTCCTGCAGGGAGGTCAGAAGGGGCCGCACCCCATCCAGGGCATCGGGGCCGGCTTCGTGCCCGCGATCCTGGACACGGAGGTCTACGACGAGGTCATCGGTGTCGCTGCCGACGACGCCATGGCGACCGCTCGCCGCGCCGCCACCGAGGAGGGCCTGCTCGTCGGCATCTCCTCCGGCGCTGCACTGTGGGCCGCGTCGCAGGTGGCGCAGCGTCCAGAGAATGCCGGCAAGCTCATCGTCGTGATCATTCCCTCATTCGGGGAGCGCTACCTCTCCACGGCCCTGTTCGCCGGCCTGGCTGAGTGATGTCCGGGTTCCTCGGGAACCTGCGTCGGCGCACGGGCGAGGTCCTGTCCGCGGCGCGCAGTGACCTGCAGTCGGTCTCAGAGCGCGACCCTGCTGCGCGAGGCTCTCTGGAGGTGGCGCTGCTGTACCCGGGGGTGCACGCTGTCTGGGCGCACCGGGTGAGCCATGCGCTCTGGCAGCGGGGGGCGTACTTCCCGGCGCGCGCCCTTTCCCAGATGACCCGGTTCTGGACGAACATCGAGATCCATCCGGCGGCAACCCTCGGCCCAAGGCTGTTCATCGACCACGGTGCGGGCGTCGTGATCGGCGAGACCGCCGTGGTCGGTTCCGACGTGACCATCTACCACGGGGTGACGCTCGGGGGCACGAGCCTGAACCACGGCAAGCGGCACCCCACCATCGGTGATCGGGTGACCCTCGGCGCGGGTGCGAAGGTGCTGGGCGACCTCGTCGTGGGCAGCGACTCGCGCATCGGCGCGAACGCGGTGCTGGTCCGCTCGGTGGACGAGCACTCCGTGGTCGTCGGGGTCCCGGGTCAGGTGATCGCCCACGGTACGGCGGCGGAGCCCGACACCCGGCCCAAGACCGACACCCCCACGGCACCGGATCCCGTGGGCCTGGCCGTCTCGACCCTGCTCACCCGGGTCCAGGTGCTCGAGGCGCATGTCATGGGGGAGGGGCACCACTCGCACAGTCCGCACCTGCGTGCCAGCGGGGAGTGGGAGCTGGAGACCGACGCGGTGGACTTCGTTATCTGACACGCCCTGACCGCCCTGGGTGATGACACAATCACGATCGGCCCATGGTGGTGACCCAGTCACCATATGTCCGTGCTGGTGACACAATCACGGTATGTCCATGGTGCAGACCTACGTTCCCGACCCCGACCGATACGACGGGCGCATGCCCTACCGCCGCTGCGGACGCAGTGGGCTGGTCCTGCCCGCCGTGTCGCTGGGCTTCTGGCACAACTTCGGTGACGACACCCCGCTGGCCACCCAGCGTGCGGTGATGCACACGGCGTTCGATCTCGGGATCACGCACTTCGACCTCGCGAACAACTACGGGCCGCCATTCGGTTCTGCCGAGATCAATGCCGGACGCATCCTGCGGGAGGACTTCCGCGGGCTGCGGGATGAGCTGGTGATCTCGACCAAGGCTGGCTGGGAGATGTGGCCCGGCCCGTACGGCGACCTCGGGTCGCGCAAGTACCTGCTCGACAGCCTTGACCAGAGCCTCACGCGGCTCGGCCTGGACCACGTCGACATCTTCTACCACCATCGACCTGATCCCGACACGCCGGTGGCGGAGTCGATGGGCGCTCTGCACACCGCGGTGCAGCAGGGCAAGGCGCGGTACGTCGGCATCTCCTCGTACTCGCCCTCGCGCACCCTCGAGGCGGCGCGCATCCTCGCCGACCTGGGCACACCCCTGCTCATCCACCAGCCCTCCTACTCGATGCTCAACCGCTGGATCGAGGACGGCCTGCTCGACGCGCTCGAGGAGGCCGGTGCCGGCGCCATCACCTTCAGCCCGCTGGCCCAGGGGCTGCTCACCGAGCGGTACCTGCAGGGGGTTCCGGAGGGCACGCGGGCGACCGAGGGCAAGTCACTGTTCGCCAGCCACCTGTCGGAGGAGAACCTCGGGCGCATCCGCGGCCTTGCGCAGATCGCCGCGAGCCGCGGCCAGTCGCTGGCGCAGATGGCCGTTGCCTGGACACTCCGCGATCCTCGGGTCACGTCGTCCCTGCTCGGCGCACGCACGCCGGAGCAGCTCCGGGAGACGGCCGCCGCGGTCCACAACACGGTGTTCACCGAGGCCGAGTGCGCGGCGATCGACGAGTTCGCCGTCAACGGCGGGATCGACCTGTGGGATGCCCAGTCGGTGATCCCGTGAACCAGCGCAGCACCATCGCAGGCGTGGTGTTCGTGGCCGCTGCGCTGGTGGTCGTGGGGGTCATCGTTCTGCTGACGCGCGGGCAGGACGATACGCCGGCCGTTGACCTCTCCGGCTCGGCCGCAGGCTCGTCCTCCTCGGTCACCGCCGCGCCCAGCCCGACTGGCCCGCCGCCCCCCACGCTGGAGGAGCTGCAGGCGGAGTGGGCAGGCGAGGTCTGCCGGGCCCGCGACCGCCTGACCGAGCAGGTCACCTCGCTGGGCAGCGGCCTCGATGTCGAGCTCTCACCCGATCTGCTCGACAGCCTGGACCAGCAGTTGCGCATGCGGCTGCTGGTGGTCGGCTCCTCCGCGAATGACCTCGTGACGGTGCTGGCGGGCGCTCCCGTCGAGCCTGCGCAGATCGATGCGTGGGTGACCTCGGTGACCGGGCCGAAGGACCGCCTCGAGGAGACCGTGGAGAAGACCAAGGGACATCTCGACGCCATCGGCCAGTCCTCTGGCGTGGTCGAGGGGGTCCAGGAGGCGGGTCTGGCCATCAGCGCGGGTGCAGAGGCCTTCGAGGCGGGGCAGCAGCTCGTGGAGGCTGTACGTGCGGTCTACGCGGAGGCCGAGACCGAGCTCGGGCCGGCCTTCGAGGCTGCACCGGACTGCCGCTCGTCGGCCTGATCCGCCGTGGATCCGGACCTGTCGCACGCCGTACGGGGTGATGACGGCCTGCTGCGGTGTCCGTGGGGTTCCGCACCCGAGGACTACCGGTCCTACCACGACGACGAGTGGGGTCGGCCCGTACGTGGCGATGACGCGCTGTTCGAGCGGCTCAGCCTGGAGGCCTTCCAGGCGGGCTTGTCATGGCTGACGATCCTGCGCAAGCGTGCTGCCTTCCGCGAGGCCTTCGTGCGATTCGACCCCCGGGTCGTGGCCCGGTTCGAGGCCGCCGACATCGAGCGCCTGATGGCGGACGCGGCCATCGTGCGCAATCGCCAGAAGATCGAGGCCGTCATCGGCAATGCGCGTGCCCTGCTCTCCCTGCAGGAGGCGGACAGGTCGCTGGATGACGTCGTCTGGAGCCATCAGCCGCCAGCGCGGTCGCGCCCATCGTCCATGGCCGACGTGCCGACCCGCACGGTCGAATCCGCTGCGCTGAGCGCCGAGCTGCGCAGGGCAGGATTCCGCTTCGTCGGTCCCACGACGATGTACGCGGCGATGCAGGCGTGCGGCCTCGTCGATGACCACCTGAAGGACTGTCACGTGGTCGCGCGCGCCTAGGGGGAGGCGGCCGCCGCCACCGGTGGGTAGGGATTGTCCGGATCACGTCCTGTGAAGTACTTCGCGACCTTGTAGATCGCCCCTGCGATCGGCACGGCGATCAATGCACCGACGATGCCGAGGGTGATGCTGCCGGCAGCGATGGCGAACACGATCGCGAGCGGGTGCAGGCTGACCGCCTTGCCCATCACGAGTGGCTGGAGCACGTCACCGTCGAATGAGCCCACCAGCACGGTGAGGCCGATGACGAGCAGAGCGATGAGGGGCCCTCGCTCGGCGAGGGCGACGATGGCGGCGAAGAAGGTGGCCACGGGTGCGCCGATGACCGGGATGAACGCACCGAGGAAGACGAGTGCGGCGAGTGCCGGCGCGAGGGGGACCTGCAGGATGAGCAGGCCGATGAGCACCAGGATCGCATCGGCGAAGGCGACGACGACGATGCCGCGCGTGTACCCGGCGATCGAGTCCCAGGCCAGCGTGCCGGACACGTTCACGGGTGTCTGGATCTTCTTCGGCATCCAACTGATCACCCAGCCCCAGATCGACGCTGGGGAGAGCAGGAAGAATACGACCGCGTAGAAGAAGACCGAGCCGGCAATCACCAGGGTGCCGATCGAGCCGAGGGCCCCCACGGCCTCGCCAAGCAGTCCCACGGCGGCTGTCTTCCCCCAGGACTCCGCCTGACCGAGGAGCGTGTTGATGCGGTCATCGGACAGTTGGAGAGGCCCGGTGCGCAGCCATGCCTCGAGTTCGCTGATGCCTGACTGGATCGACGCGACCAGTTTGGGACCCTCCTGGATCGTGGAGCTGACCACAGCGCCGGTGATGGCCACGATGATGGTGAGGATCACGATGAGTGCAAGCACCATCGAGACGACCTTCGGCAGCCACCGATGGATGAGGTTCATGACGGGCTGCGTCCACGCGGTGACCAGGAGTGCGAAGAACAGCGCGAAGACGACCGGGAAGATGAGGTCGAGCACGTAGCCTGCGACGACGACTCCGGCAATCACCACCAGCAGGCGCCACGTGATCCCGGCGGTCAGGCGAAGCGTTCCCGGCACCTGGTCGTCCGGGGATGGCTGGCTGGGGCTCATGGCGAGGACGCTATCGCGGGCCGTGGCACCCCTGTGTGCGATTGCGCTCAGGCGTCGAGATTGTGCGCGGCACGCTCACCGATGTCCGGCACGGTGATTTCGTCGTCCGCGGCACGTGCTACGACGTAGGTCGCGTCCTCGAGGAACCTCACCGAGAAGTACCCCCCTGGGGCGGTGTAGGTGCCCGCCTCACCCGGGCCGAGTACTGCGCCGCCGATCTGGATGCGTCCGGAGACCACGTAGGTCACCGAACCGCGGCTGTAGCCGTGATCGGGAACGACGTCGCCCTCGCGACCGTGGACCACCGTGAGCATCGCGCCGTCGGTGCGGATCCGGGTCACCTCGGAACCGAGAACGTTGCGCTCCCAACGGAGAGCGGACTGGGGGATCGGGGTGAATGCCGACATCGGTTCTCCTGACCTCGAATCAGCCGGACGGCCCGGATCAGACCACGCGGACGGAGCCGTGCGGCGTGGCGAACCACACCGCGGTGATCCCGGGCTCGTCGTCGTCGACCCAGTCGATGTCGATGCCGTCGAGCAGTTTCTCTCCGCCCGTGCCGAGCCACTCGGCCACAGCCTCAGGCGTGCCGCTCATCTCGATGCGCTCGATGCCGACGGTCGTCCCGCCCGAAGACGGATGCTCGGTACCGGCGCAGGACCACTCGACGAAGAACGGCAGCTGCGGATCCTCCATGACGTTGAGGACCCCGAGCTGCCGCCAGCGCAATTCCACGCCATCGGGTCGGATGCGATGCCCCTCGCGGGCCTCTCGCCCCAGCCGCTGCTCGACGGTGGAGATGTCGTCGACCGCGACGACCCAACTGAACCATCCCCCGCCGTCACCGGCGGCCTGGGCCACGGCGCGGCCGAACGGAGCCTTCTCCGCGGCGGGATGGTCCAGGGCGGAGACGACCTCGATGTAGCAGCCGTGGGTCAGCGGAAGGATGAAGTTGCGCGTTCCGAAGGAGGGATGGCGCCCCCCGTCGACGAACGTCGCCCCGAGGTCGGCGCCGATGCGCTGGATCACGTCCGCGATCTCCGGGGTCGTGCACGCGTAGGACAGGTGGTCGAGCCGCATACCGGCATCTTGCCCAATGGAATTTCCCGGTTCGCAGGTACCCCCCCCATCACGAGGAGATGTGGCAGGCTCGGCCCATGTCCGACGCCAGTGGCGAGCCCGCCGGGAGCAGCGAGGCGCAGGCGGCGCCCACCGCGCAGCTCGACAAGCGCAAGTCGATCATCCTCGGGGTGATCGGCCTGGTCATCATCGTGCTGATCTTCTGGAAGGTCATCCCGCAGGTCACGGGTTCGAACTACCAGCAGGCCTTCGCCAACCTCGCCGACATGTCGGCGATGGCGCTCGTCATCATCGCCGTCACCGTCATCGCCTATCTCGTCGTGTACGGGTTCCCCTTCATGGCGGCGGCGCCGGGACTGAAGTACTGGCCGTCGCAGCAGGTGAATCAGGCGGCGTTCGCGATCTCGAACGGAGTGCCGGCGGGCGGGGCGTTCGGCCTCGCGGTTCAGTACGCCATGCTCGCGACCTACCGGATCTCCGGCTCGTCGGCAACGGCCGCGATCACCGCGGTCGGCCTGTGGAGCATCTTCGTGAGCCTCGGCCTGCCCATCCTCGGCGTTGCGGCCCTGTCGATCGAGGGAGGCAACAGCCAGTACAACTGGGTTGCACCGCTTGGCCTGGGGATCCTCGTGGTCATCGTCGTGGGCTTCGTCCTCATCATGCGGTCGGAGCGGCTGGCGATGGCGGTCGGCAGGCTCGGCAACCGGGTGATCCGTCCGTTCGGCCGGTGGATCTCACGGCTGCGCGATCTGGATCTCGTGGGTCCGATCTCGAAGTTCCGTGCGGACATGTACGACGTCCTGCGACGCAGGTGGCTGTTCCTGACAGTTGCCCAGATCGGCGTGATCATGACCCAGTTCCTCATCATGTACGCGTCACTGCGGGGCGTGGAGGGCTGGGACACCGACGGGACGTCGGTGCTGGCGGCGTTCGGCGCGTTCGCGACGAGCCAGATCATGCTGATGGTGCCGATCACGCCCGGAGGCCTCGGCACCACGGATGCGCTGATGATCGCCCTGCTGCAGAGCATGGGAGTGTCCGGCTCGGTCGCCCAGGCGGCAGACGTCGTCTGGCGCATGGCGTCGTACCTGCCCCAGATCATCATCGGCGTCGTGGCACTGGTGCTGTGGTTCCGCAAGGCCAACCAGAAGTTCGCCGGGTCCAAGCCGGTGGCGTCGTAGGGGCGGCGTGTCGGTGCGAGAGGTGCGAAGGGCCTCCACTAGGTTGGTCGCAGCCCGGCTGTCGCGGGAGGGGAAGCCTTCGACAGCCGGGCGCCTGCATTCTCGAAGGCGCCCGAATCGATGAGCGCGCCATGGACCCGGTTCGCCGCCTTGGGCGACAGCTTCACCGAGGGCATGGCGGACGAGACTCGCGGTGACGGACGCCATCGCGGTTGGGCCGACCGGGTGGCTGAGCAGCTCGCGAGGGACGCGGCGCCCGAGCCCTTCTGGTACGCGAACCTCGCGGTACGCGGCCGGCTGCTGCCGCAGGTGGTGACCGATCAGGTCCCCCAGGCGATTGATCTGCGGCCAAACCTCGTCTCCCTGGGGGCGGGCGTCAACGATGCGCTGCGGCCGAGGTTCGACCTCAACGGGGTCGCCACGACCCTGGAGCGGGGCACGCGGGACCTGCGGCGCGCCGGCATCGACGTGCTGCTGTTCGCGTTCGGGGACCCGGGACGTCGGTCCCGTGCGATGGCGCCCATCCGGGGCCGGGTGCGTGCCCTGAACAGTGCCACCCGTGCCATCGCGCGCCACTACGGCTGCATGGTGGTCGACTTCTGGGGCGTGGCCGCATTCGACGAGGACCGCCTCTGGGACGAGGACCGCCTGCACCTGGCCCCACCGGGTCACGAGCTCGCAGCGCGGGCAGCCCTCGATGCTCTCGGCCGGCCCGATCCGGCCTGGCACACCCCGGAGCCGGTGCCGGGAGGGAGCGGGGCGGGCCCGCTCGGCCACGCCCGGTGGGTCGCGCGTCATGCCGGCCCGTGGGTGGGCCGACGGCTGCGCGGCCAGTCCTCGGGCGACCTCGTCAGTGCCAAGGATCCCCAGTGGCGCGTCATCGAGGTCGACGGTCCACAGACCACCGGCTGAACCTGACGGGGCGGTTGCGCGCGCACGAGAGTCGCCCCATGACGACGCTCACCCTCGATCGACTCCTCCTCCGCACTCCGGACGCGCTGTGCTGTGCGCTTCCGCACCTGCTCGGCTTCATCCCCGAGAACAGTGCGGTCGCCGTCTGGCTGGCCGGTGGCCGGCTCCTGGTCACCCAGCGTGTCGACCTGCCGACGGGGACCTTCGAAGCCGACGCGTGGGCCCAGGCCGTGGTCGACCACGCGGGATCAGCGGCGGCCGACTCAGTAATCGCGGTCCTGGTGACCGCGGCGGGAGACCCGTCGACGGCCTCCCTGTCGGGCGCTCTGTGCAACGCGGCCCGCTCACGAGGCGTCGAGGTCCTCGACGTCCTGCAGCTGGATGCGCAGTGCTGGCGGAGCCTGCTCTGCAGTGACACCGTGTGCTGCCCACCCGAGGGTCGCCAGATCGACGCCGAGGTGCGCAATCGGATCGACGCAGAGTTCGCGCTGGAAGGCTCAGCGCCACGGGGCTCGCGGGACGACGTGGTGCGTCAGCTCGACCCGGAGCCCGGGCAGGTCGCCGCGGTGCTCAGCACCGGGGTACTGGACCGTCGGACCCGAAGCGCATCCCTCGAGCGGTGGCGCGAGGCCGGGCTTGCGAACGTGACGCAGTGGTGCTTCGGTCAGAAGAAGCGGTCGACGCCAGCGCGCAGTGCGCACCTCATCCGCGCGCTGGCGGACATCCGGGTCCGAGACACGCTCCTGTGGGAGCTGTGCGGCATGGATACGGGCGAGCTGCGTCGAGCGGCCGATCAACTGCGCCGTCTGGTGCAGGCAGCGCCGCCCGGGCATGTCGCTCCCGTGGCGCTGTGCCTGGCGGTGGCCGCATGGCTCGCCGGTGACGGGGTGCAGGCGTCGGTGGCGGTGGACAGGGCCCTGGACGATGACGCCGATCATGTGCTCGTCGGACTCCTTGCCTCGGCGCTGACGATGGGCCTGCCCCCGTGGCAGCTGCGCGATGTCATCCGCGAGGTCGGCCGCGACACGTGCCGCCGTGGAGCGGCCCCCTCGACGTAGACCCGGTTCGCGGCCCCCCGGTCGTCGGGTATGCTCTGGCTCGGTCAAGAGTTCCCGTGTCCAGCTCCGGCTTGCGGGACGGCAACCCTCCACCGCGGTGGGGTGCTCCGGATGAAGACCAGGCCCCTCAGGGGCAAGCGCGGGTCTTGCACAGGGCAAGGCCCCACAGTCTGCGGAGGCGCCATGTCCTGTTGTCGGCGAATGTCGAACCGCTGACGCGCGCCGCCTACGGCGGCATCGCTCGGCACCCTCATCGCCCGCTCCGCGCGGGCACCGGAACCTGCGGTCCGACCCCCAATCCCGGGCCCT
>Ga0129336_10000387_pt1 | contig 25618 bp, 29 predicted proteins | sample CPB6_02_DNA_FD_96878 | JGI IMG/M metagenome (GOLD analysis project Ga0129336, IMG submission 96878) | Freshwater to marine salinity gradient microbial communities from Chesapeake Bay, USA - CPBay_Sum_0.6_0.2_DNA | ecosystem: Environmental > Aquatic > Marine > Coastal | place: USA: Chesapeake... | reverse complement strand
GTTAAGTGGTGGAAGCAGGTTTGGTTTGAAGCCAGGCTTAAGGCGCGGCTCACCATGATCGAATGGGAGAATCAAATTGAGGCTGAGCTTGAACGTGAGAAACAAAATAAACCAATCTATATTGAACATGAAATAGATCCTCAACTCCAGACTGGTGAGTCCAGGAAACTGGGCGGAGCCATGGAGCTACGTGCACCTTGGTACAATGACCCCATACAACCCCAACGGCAAGATGGAGTGCAGGAAGCGCCTAGCGTGGACGATCGCCTGTGAGCAAGCTGTCGTAACAAAAGAAGACGCAATTACGTTGTACAACAAAATCATGAAAGATTTTGAAGCAACGGATAAGCGAAACAAATATAGAGAACGCGAGTCCAATAAGACTCAGTGATTTTAATTTTGTCTTGAGGAGTGCAACAGGTTGGGCACCGTAGGATAAGAAGACAACTCAGCCTCCCTCCTCATGGACATCACTGTCGGCATGGGTGAGTGGATGAATAGTCTCATGAGTCGCATGACGAATGCGGCGGATGGGGACTGTTTTTATCTACCCACGCTAATGCATCTCCATGCTTACAACTTGCTAAAGGAAAGCTGTTTCCCTGATAAAAACTTTAAAGTAACCGTAGAAACCCCCGTTGCAAACAAATGACGCAGAAGCAATACGCTGTTAAACCAGGGGAAATTCGACTGGATCTCCTCCCTATTGATTGGCCCTTTACTCCGCTCGGTGCACAGAAAGATCCTTATGTACTTGGTTGGCAAAAGCGGCCTTTCAGCGCTGATGAAATTGAAAAAGAACTTCTGTCAGGTAAGTGCAAAGCGGTTGGTCTCCATGGGGGTCCTGTCTTTAATCATCCCTACGGTTTGGTTTGGGTTGATGTGGATGGAGCAAGCATCTACAAACTTGTGGAAGAAATCTCTGGTCTTCCGTTCAACGATGCACTTCCTCCAACGCTCACCATTCTGAGCGGTAAGCCTGGACGCGAACGCAAGCTATACCGCGTAGAAAAAAGAAAGCACGACTCTTTTCTCCGTAATAAGTACGTCTGGCACAGCAAAGAAGTAGCCGACGAAAAACTTGAGATTCTTTGGACCCGGCACCAAGGGGTGTTAATGGGCTTGCATCCAGAGACCGATGGTTACTTCACCGCAGAAGGGCAGGGTTTTGAATGGATTGATCGTTTGCCGGAAATGCCGGCCTGGTTACTGCACGGTATCGTTAATAAAAACGTACAGCAAGGTAAACCTCCGCAGGAAATTACGCGGCGAGTAACAGCTGGCAGTGTTGTTCAATCAACAATTGGACAAGAACGGGAAATTCAAAACGCAAAGGAAGCGGCTTGGGCATTACCTCCTGAAGTTGCAGACGACTACGATCTCTGGATCATTGTTGGGCAGACGCTTCATTCCGTTGATGAATCCTTGCTAGACGAATGGGATGCCTGGTCTAGGCAATCGGAGAAGTATCAAGAAGGTGAATGCCATAGACGCTGGCTCTCCTTCACAAAGGGTGGTGGCCGCACGGCTGGGACTCTTTTCCACATGGCAAAGGAGAATGGTTGGTCTCCTTCTCAGGACTATCGTGCGTTTGGTGTTGATGATGAGACACTGGAGCATGTTTCAAAACTGGTTGAACAAATTGACGAGGATTTAAAACAAATGGCATCTGTTCCAGCGGTGGTTGAGAAAGATAAAGCTGAGGCTTGGAGTAATACGCACCAAATGCTGGCGCAGAAAACAAGCAAGAAAAAAGAAGAGAAGGAAGATAAGCGGCTTTCATCGGATGTCATTGCGGATCGTGTGTTCGACATGTATACAGGCAATCTCCGGTACAGTCAACCTCATGGTCAGTTCTTCTTATATGACCAGCGGAAAGGATTATGGGAACCTTTAACAAAGGTTGAGATGCTCGGGAGCCTGCGCGAAAAGCTCAAAACCCTTGTCACCGTAGAAAACGAAAAGTTCAAAGGGTTCAGCACGAACCTCATGAACGACATTTACTCGCAACTGCAATCGATTATTCCTTTTGATGAATGGTACGACGGCTCCAGGTATCTGCTATTCACTAATGGAGTCTTGGATGTTGAGACTAAAGATCTGATGGAGTTCCAGCGGGATCTTTACCTCACGCAGCAGATGCCCTACGACTACGATCCTGCCGCCACATGTGAAGAAATTATTAAATGGCTGAAGCATACGCAGCATGACAGCTACCAGCGGGCACAAGTTCTGCGTGCCTGGCTCAGGGCAACACTGCTGGGGCGCCATGAAATTCAGAAGTTTGTTGAAATCGTGGGACCTGGTAAGTCCGGTAAGTCCACCTACGCAAACCTTGCTGTTGCATTGGTTGGTAAGCAAAACACCTACTCAACAGACTTTGAAAACCTGGAGAAGAACCGGTTTGAGGCCGCAAGTTACATGGGTAAAAAGCTGTTGCTGTTCCAGGATGTTGATCGATGGGGTGGTTCTGTCTCCAAGCTAAAAGCAATCACGGGTGGTGACTGGATTCGCTCGGAACGTAAGTATCAAACGGAAAGTCAAGATCCATTCCAGTACCACGGGATGGTCATGATTACAGCTAACGAAGCCATTCAATCCACTGATTACACATCTGGTCTTGCTCGTCGCCGCTTGACCATTCCTTTCGACCGTCCGTTTGCCGGTGGCCAAGCAGAACAAAAAGAACTAATCAAATTTGACAACAAAGGTAATCCGCAAGGTGTTTTTGCTCCTCTCCTGGCTGGTCTCGTCAACTGGTTGCTGGATATGACAGAGGAGGACATGCGTTCCTATCTCATGGAAACTGGTAAGAATGTCTCGTTCTTCCAGCGGTATGAGAAGACGCAAAGCCTGCGCTCTAATCCACTACTGGACTGGATGGACCATAAAGTTGTCTTTGATCCGAACGTCAGCTCTCCCGTTGGCTTCTGTAAGGTGCAGCCGGGCGGTAGCTCCGGTTACTACGACAACTGGGACAAATGGCTCTATGCAAGCTATGCAGAATTTTGCCGTAGTTGCAACGTTGGCATCATGTCGCGTGGTCGTTTTGAGCCCTTGTTCCTAGACATCTGCCGTCACCAGTTGAAGATCAATGTCTACGGCGTCAAGAACAGCAAAGGACTACGCATCGTAAATGCTGTTGTCCGCGATTCAAATAAAACGCAGTACGAAAGCTATCCTTCCATTGTTGAGGTTGCGGCTAACCCCGAAAAGTACAGCGAATTCTATGGGGCCTCCTTATCAACAACTACCGATGAGATAATGGATGAAAATGCAATAGACATGTGAGCAACGGACGCCATCTCATCTTGGATCTCTATGACTGTGATCCAGGGATCCTTGATGATTACGAGGAGCTTCAACGATTGTTAGAGGCTTCTCTTGTGATGGCAAAAGCTACGATCTTACGCATCATCGGTGAAAAATTCAAGCCGCAAGGCGTGACATTGCTGGCACTACTCGCTGAATCGCATGCGTCGATTCATACCTGGCCTGAGATTGGGTATTGTGCAATCGACCTCTACACTTGTGGTGATACTACACAAACACACAAGGCCGCAAGATTTTTATCGGAGAAGTTAAAAGCAGGTACTGTAGCGCAGAAAGAGTTAGAACGGTCAGTAACTCCGACCTAGCTGGCGTTCTAGTTCTTCAATCTTTTTATCCTTTTCTGATTTGATACCAAGTGCTCCTGATAGCGCGCCGCCAAGACCCATCCCAAGAGCAACGCCTACTTCATCACCAATAAAACGGCCTGCTGCGCGTCCCAAGTGTTCCCCAGTAATTGGTTTTGCATCTTTTAAAAGAGCTTCAAACGCAGATCCAATGTTTATATCCGTTCCGGGGACGGTTTTGCTCTTATTGAGCATTGCCATTTTCATAAGATTGTTATCTAAATGCGCTGCAGCTTGAGTATTAATTAAATTCTCAACTTGATTAAACCCTTGTTCCATTACTTGTTGAGCAGTAGCGCCTAGTTGCTTGCGTTGTTCTGGAGAAAGATTTTCCAATGTCTCCAGCCCGGCACGTGCTTGGCTAGCCGCTCCTACGGACGTATGATATTTTTTAAAAGTTTCAGGATTAACTCCATATTTACCAGCAAATGCTTGTGGATTTTGCAAAGCTTCGTTTAAAAGTTGAGCGGAAGTTTGCTCTTTTATCTCTTGTTTAATCTGTCCTTTTGCGTAGCGAGCTTGTTCGGCTGCTCCTTTAGCTAAAGTTTTTTGTCCTGTTGTTCGGCCTATAGTTGCTAAGACGCCTTCTTGATTTTTCAAAGCGTTAGGATTAATTGCTTTACCTATACGTGCTCCAATAGATTTTCCTAATAAGCCAATGCCTACACCGCCAGCAATTCCCGCCAAGGTTTGAATCGCAACCTGAGCTGGCGGCGTGTCAGTACCAAGTTGGGTAAGGCCTGCTGTTCCGCCAAGTAGCGTTCCTTCTACAGCTTCTTGAAATAAATCATTTTGTTGTAACTGTAGAAACTTCCCGGCAAGCGCAGCTTGATTCATAATATAGTTTTTTTCTAGTCTACGTTCTTTTAATTTTCGGTATAGTAAATCAAGTTACTCTTGATTGCCTTGACAAAGAAAACAAAAGTATTGTGGTGTGGTGACATTGTCGCCATGACTGGCTTCGCACGCGTCACTGAAAACGTCATCTATCGCCTGAAGGATGATTTTGAGATTGTTGTCCTCGGCCACAACTGGTGGGGTGATCCGTGCGATCAACAGAAAGATTTCAAGATGTATCCGTCGTCCAACCGGTTCCAAACGGCGCCTTTTGGTGAGCAGCGCATTCGAGAGATCGTAGAGAAAGAAGAGCCGGATATCGTTTTTTCAATTAACGATATGTGGATTATTAATGAGCAATACCGGCAAATTGAAGACCTGCACAAAGCAGGTAAGTTCAAGTTCGTTGGTTATGCGCCAATGGATTCGTATGGGTGGATTGGTTGCCTAGCCGATACCGCCAACAATTGGGACTCCATCATTTCCTATACGGAATTTGGTGCACACGAATTTGTGAAAGGTGGCATCAATAAGCCGATTGCCGTCATCCCTCACGGTGTTACACCTGGTCAGTTCTATCCCAAGGACAAAGCGGAATGTCGTCGCAAGCTGGGTCTTGATGAAGACCTTTTCATCGTGTTCAACGGAAACAGGAATCAGTTCCGTAAACGGATTGACATCACCATCAAGGCATTTGCTGAGTTTGCTATCGGACGCCCTGATGCCCGCCTGTACCTCCACATGGGCATGAAGGACCAGGGCTGGGATGTGATGAGCCTCTTCGGTAGGGAAATGTCAAGGGTGGGTTTGGATCCCAACGGGCGCATCATCATGACGGCACAGACGGAAGGGCCGCCGAACGTATCAGTGGACATGCTCAACACCATCTATAACGCCTGTGATGTGGGCATTAACACCTGCAAAGGTGAGGGCTGGGGTCTTGTCAACTTTGAACACGCTGCATGTGGTGTGCCCCAGGTGGTGCCTGACCATACATCATGTAAGGAGATCTTTGAGGGCTATGGGGAGCTGATCCGTTGCGACCACGTTGATGTGGATACCAATTACGGACGTGAGATGCCTTGCCCCTCCTCCGAACACCTGGTAGAGATCCTAGACCAACTGTACGAGGTTCCTGAGATCTGCGACGAGATTGGTGAGAAGTGCTACCAGCGGGCTACTGATCCTCAATTCTCATGGGATACAGTTGCGTCTCAATTTGGCGGCATCTTTGAGGATGTGATGAACCAGGTGGATCACTCAGTCCAACCTGAGATCAATGTTGAGATTGGCGAGAAGCCCAAAGCACGTAAGAAGAAAGGTAAACCGATGCGTCGTGAGCTGGCAGGTGCCGTAAAGTAAGCGGGCGACGAATGGGTGACCCGGCCTCTGCTGAAAAGCAGGGGCTTTTTTGTTGCGCGCTGATACAAAACTAGGGGGTAACGGTCGGACTTTGGGCGGACTTTCCGACTTTGGGGGTATTTCTATCTTTAATCACACGAGAGCCCTTACACTTTGGGGGGTTAAAGTGTAAGGGTAGTAGGATCACGTTCTCAGCTTGGTCTCACGGTAAGAAACCCTTACACTTTGACCCCCCGAAATGTAAGGGAAGTTTTTAGAATAAAGGTGAAACCGGGGGTAAAGTCGGAAAGTCCACCCATCCACTCCATCTCATTTCAATTCATGGCAAACATCCCCAAAAAGATCGCCTCCCTGGTAAAGGAGCACGACTCTTTCCGCTACGTACCAAATGCCGAGCGGCTTAGTACTGATGAACTAACGGCAAACGGGCTTTACAAGGGCTATCCCTGCCCCCATGGACACGACATTCGCCTGCTTGACAATCACTCCTGTTATCTGTGCGCCGGCAAAATTCGTGACAACATCTGTGGTTTCGACTTGAACTACATGCAGGAGGAGTACAAACGCAAGTATGCGGACCTGTGGAACCAGATAGCGGTTGGCGACCCTGGTGAGTGCTGGGAGGCATCGGGATTGACGCAGAAACGCATCTGCTTGCCCTCCTACCGGTCGCTGTACGCCAGGGACAAGTCAACCAACGTCACCGCCCACAAGGCGATCTACCAATGCGCTTGGGGGGATGTGGGTGCGTTGTTCGTGACGAGAGTATGTGGGAACAAAACGTGTCTCAACCCTCTTCACTTGGTCTCAAATTGGAACCGCTTATTTCCTCCCAGTGTGATCAGCCCTTTTGATTATGCTTTCCAGCCTGAGAAATTAATGCAGTATCAACAAGTGCAAGATGCAAATCAACTCAAAGTATTACGCGAGCGTTATTACAAGTGCACCATCCAGAACCCTTTAGTTAACCAAAACAACTCCGATTATGATAGTGAATATATACAGTATTACCAATCCGAATGGCAAGAAACCAGTTGAGTCAACCTCAACGGACCCAGGCAAACCCCCTGGTTCTTGGTACCTTTTCGGAAACTGCCGCTCGTAATCTGCACGGTTCTCTGGGCCCCAAGAATCGTGTTATTGGTTATGCAGACACTTTCCAAAACTCCAATGGTGGTTTTGGTGGCGGCACTTACAACCATTGGTTCCAGATTAATATTGAGGCTCCGGCATGGATTATTCTTGTCAAAGGTGCACCTAGGCCTAATTACATTCAGGTATCTGCTTACGACCTTGATAAAATACCCATCGAAGGTAATGCCATATTTGAGGCAGATTCTTTAGCAACAAGTTCTAACGGACAAGTGTATATACCGTATTTAGATACGGTAATGAATACACAATCAGATTTATATAATCAATTCTCTTCTGTTCGCCTTGATCGTGGCGATGAACGCTACTATCCATTAGAGAAAGGTAGCTACTTAATTTGCATTTCGTCAACACGCAATGAACCAATAGCCTACAACGTTGCTGTTGTTGTTGAATTCCAAGAAACAATTGCATTTTTTGAATTAGAAGACGAAGACGGAAGTGTTGCTCTACAAGAGTCCACTCCTTTTACGGAAAACATTATTTCTCCAATTGCAATTAATACAACTGTTCTTGATAATTCTTATGCTTTCACGGATCAAAGCTGTATCATCAACAACGGTATTACTGTAACAATTCAAGGATTGGGCATTTGGTATATTGGCACGGCTCCAGAAAATGAACAAAACAAAATTATATTGGAGCCAGGGGATGATGCTTATTTCGACACAATACATGATCATTCGCTTTCCGCCTGGAAGCAAGCATGGGAGAATGAACATCATGAGGATGATCCCTTCCCCAGCATCCTTGTTCCGCTGACAAACAGACCATGATCAAACGTTTACTGGCCTGGTTTAAAGGGAAAAGCAAAACAACAGAACATCCTTGGCATCTCTATTGCAAAGAGAATCCACACTCGTTGGGCTGTCGTGTTTATGACATCTAAAAGATAGAATGAGGGAAATGGAATATAACCATGGACAAACTTAACCAGTACCTGGAAATAGCTTTAGCTATTCACGCCGCTTGCTCAGCCATTACGGCGTTAACTCCTACGCCAAAAGACGACAAACTTGTCGGCAAACTCTACAAACTGATCGAGATTGGTGGTCTTGTTATTGGCCGCGCCAAACAACGTTGATTAATCGGGAAGAGCTTGAAACCAAAAGCAAACTCCTCCTTGTTTTTCGACCCACTCTCTTGTTGCGTACGCTTCTGCTTTCGGAAGTGTTACGCACTTTTTTTCTCTGCCAACTTCCCAGCAGATATTTACGCGTATATAGGGCTCTTTGTATTTTTTCACGTCAGTAGTCCCAACGCACGCGTGGTTTTCCTTCCCTGATGCCAAGGTGAACAAATCCTTTGGGGGCACCGTATCCTAGCGAATAGGGCCATTTGGCATCACACCAGCTCTGCACCGTGTACGTGTCAATTCCTTCTACGTAAAAATCAATAGCCCCCTTGGAAGGAGCGTCATAGGTGTGTTCGCTATTCTTGGCACCACCCACTTGTGTGTTGATGGGCTCTGGCCTAGAAGCACTGGTGATAACGAGCGGTTTGTTACCGAAGTTGGTCCGCACCTTTTCCAAAAAAAGACATAGTTCTTTTGCTGTGTCACATTGGTATTGCTTGGTAAAACGACGTTTCTCTTGATTAAGCGTCAGCTCACCATACGTAATATGTGGCGTAATTTTGTAGCTGAATGGGCTCCAGGGATTGAAATTATTGCTATGTGGATCTTTACTGTCTTGCTTGCCGCCGCTATTTTGCAGCTGACGATCCATGATCTGGATTAATTTTGTACTGTAGTCGGGATCTGTTGCATAGCCCTCTTTAACTAACAGCTGTGCACACTCGTTACGTGACGCGGCCCTATTAACGCCTTTAAAACGCCCAAAGTCTTTGTACCAACGGTCAACAAGATAGTGGACGCATGTTGTTAAATCTGGGAAATCAATAAAGCCGGCTTGAATAGTAATCCATTTGCCATTGATGAATTCTTGTGTGCTAACTGTAGAGCCAGATCCCTTTAGTCCAAACGCGTTCCAAGTACCAGAGAAGTGTTTCCCCCAGCCTGATTCAAGTGCCCACTGTGCACAAACGCATTCGGGAAATTTTGCTCCCGCCTCTTTTGCGGCTGCGTATACACCTTCCCACGTATTGGAATGAGTGGGCAAAGGAGTTGGCTTGGCTCGATATTTAAGCTCAAAAGTCTCCAGGACAGAAGGATGAATCTGCCCTTGGAGCCACTCCCAGGCATCAATCTGATGCTGTTCTTTCTTAAAGAATTCTGCAGCGTCTGTGAGTTTAATTGACATATCGACCCGAGTCTTTTGTCAACTCTAGGTCAGGTCAATAATTACACAGATTCGGACTCCTGCACTTCATCTTCTTCTGGTGCGTACTCCAGGGTGTCCATTAGTTGCTTTACTAGATCAATAGACATGGCAATTAAATTACCATCATTTGTAGTACGCGCAGATCCGTAAGAAGTAATAGCGGAAGCCAGTTCACTCTTTTTGCACGGCATGAGATAAAAGCAAAGATTTATTCTACGGTTTTTCCGGCCAAGTTACGTTCCAAGGGAACCCTTCTTGTAGGGGGACATCACGTAAATCTTGTCGATATTCTGCCCAGGTTTTTTGATCTACTGGCACATCAAGACCCTGAGTCCAATCTGATTCAATAAGTAGTTGAGTACGTCGCTCTCTCACTTCATTTTTTTTCATTTCTGTGCGCTCTTTAATTTCGTCTGACGTAGCAGCTTGGATTGTCCACGTTTCAAACCATTGTCCTTTTTTATTTGGAGCTGCGGAACGAATTAAATTTTGAGTATGATTAATTTCTGGTGGTTCAGTTAATGTAACTGGACGCACGTTAAACATATCAACAACAGATTCATCAATGACATCTGGAAAACTAATGTGTTTATTTTCGTACTTTAAATCTGTAAGCGTATATGGATAGCGATCTACCTCGCCATCTTTGTTTAATCGGACGTAAAACATAACTCTCCTGTCAGTTCAAAAAGCTGTTCTTTAATAACAGCATGGATAATAATTGCCTTTGCTTGCTGTGCTTTATTTTCTTTTAAAAGATTGCGCAAGTTGCCTTTAAAATCTTGCATATTAACATCTTCTTCATATTCTATTTCAATTTTTTTAATTGCTCTTTCAAAATTATCAATATCAATTTGATAAGAAAAAATTTCTTCTTCTCGTGCTGCCAGGGCTTGCTTAAGAATGCTGACTTTTTTTGCTTGTGTTGTCATTGTGTAATCACATAAAAGCTAAAGAGTAACTTCCGAGTGTGCCCGGAATTACCGCTGCTGGATCGGAATATTTTACACCAAATCCAGTGGAGTCATTCCAGGGGTAAACCGCAACATACGGACTCGTTGTAGAAGATACAGCTACAAGGTCATTTGTTTTTGATACTGCTACAGTATAACTTGGCCCTGGCGGCAATGTGGATGGATTTGAAAATTTACTACCAAAACCGGTTATTTGATTAAAAGCATATGCTTCAAGATACGGTGAATCTGTGCCAGAGGTAAAGACAGTTTTACCAGTGGCCGAAAATCGCACGCTTTCTAAATTTGCCATGGGACTTGTTGCATTATTGATTAGCGCTCCCCAACCCCCAGAGAAATTAAACGCTCGCAACCCAGCGGTTGAACCAGTGGATCCAACTATAACAACAGTATCGGATGGGTGCCAATCATTCAAAAACCACGCACTCGAGCCTAGATAGCTGCCGTCTAAGGGAGTGCCTAAATTAACAGTAGTTGAAAGCCAACCATCGGTCCATGGGTAAACACGTGTGTTAGAACCCACGGAACCTAAAACGTAATTACCAGCATTACTAAATCTAAGATCTCCAATCGCAGTATAGCCGCCAAAGCCTGTGCTTTTTGTGTTTACTTGATTTATAACGGATCCACTTGCTACGTGATAACGCCAAATCAATCCATCGCTTCCCCCAAATAATATGTAGTGCCATCCCCCGCCGTATTCAGAAGGTTTTGTCGTAGCTGAAGCATATAGATTACTAGCTGTAGGTCCCGAAGTCTGCGTTATTCTTGCTCCAAAGCCTGTAGCTTTTGACCAGGAGTAGAAAAAAAGATTTGCAGGAGAAGCAGCGGTATTAGAAGGCCAAGCAATTACTGTTCCATCTGTTGTAAAAATTACAGAACGCGCTTGGAATGTTCCGCTGTTTGGTAGCGTACTTGGGTTGCTATATTTTGTTCCAAACCCACTTGCACGCGTAAAAGGATAAACATTTATATATGGAGAGTTGCCGCAGGTGATGGCAATACAGCCATCATATTCTTGTTCTTTCTGAGAAGCCGCTAATAACGGTGTGGAAATTGGATCCATTTTAGTTAGTGTAATTAGCTAAGAATGCACCGCGCCAACGTGTTCCGCTGTTGTCAGTAACAAAGATAAACAAACTAGTCTTGCCAGCTGTCAACGTTGGTGCAATCCCCCCTGGCCACTCTACACCAGAAAACCATGTCACTGCTCCACTGTCATGTTGTAATTCAAGCGTAAAACAATAAGCGCGACTCGCAGGTACGCTGCTTATCGTAAAAGTAGTGTTTGATGAAATGGTTTTTGTAAAATAATTTCCCGCACTGCAATCAATATTACTGGCAGCGATTGTTGTAATTCCACTTCTATAAGAGCCGGTAACATCAACAGTGCTTGTATAAATACCGCCTGCAATTGTCTTGTTTGTAAGTGTTTGGATACCGGTGGCAAATACGTCTCCGCATCCAATATCATTTAATGTCCAGGTTACGCTTGCAGAGCCATCAAAAGTTTTTGCAGTATTACCAATAGTAAATGTGCGTGCCGTTGTTAATGTTGCAGCAGAACCGGTAATATTAATTGCCCAATTACCAGTGGCGTTAGCGCCTCCTGTGCTTGGTGCACCAATGGTGTTGTAGGAAATCGTGGCTGCACCACTGCCATTAAACGTACTTCCTGAAAGAACACCTGCTCCACCGTTGTTGAATGTCAATGCGTTTGTAGTGTTTGCTGTAATCGTAATATCTGCAGATCCATTGAAAGAAGTGCCATTAATATTACGTGCCGTTTGAAATGTTGAGGCAGTGCTTGCATTTCCGGTAAGGTTTGCTGTAATTGTACCTGCGGCAAAATTACCAGAAGTATCTCTGACTACGACCTTATTTCCGGTGTTTGTAGATGTTGCATCAACAGCCCAGGTAACAGCACCGGATCCATCGTACGCACTACCGGTTAAATAAGATCCGTTTGTATGAGAAAAAGGATTTACCGCTGTAATTGTAATATTTGCTGAACCGTTAAAAGAAGTGCCGTTAATTGTACGTGCGGTTTGTAATATTGTTGCAGTAGATGCGTTGCCACTCAAAGACGCTGTGATTGTACCCGCTGCAAAATTACCAGACGCGTCTCTCGCAACAACTTTACTTGCCGTGTTGGTAGTTGTTGCATCTACTGCCCATGTAGTTGCAAGTGATCCGTTAAAGCTGTCTCCTGTTAAGTAAGAACCGCGCGTAAGAGTATTTGTGGTATTGGCTGTGATTGTGATATTTCCAGTACCATCAAAACTAACTCCATTAATATTGCGTGCTGTTTGTAGAGCAGTGGCGGATGCTGCATTGCCCAGGATTGCAATATTCCACGTGCCAGATGCATTTGCGCCTGTGGCACTAGGAGCACCTAGTGTGTTGTAAGAAACAGTAATTGCGGTGCTACCGTCATAGGTAATACCTGTAGCGCTTCCCGTGCCGCTATTGTTAAAAGTAACAGCATTAGCGGCCGTTGCGGGAATCGTAATATTGGCCGTACCATCAAATGCAACACCGTTAATGTTGCGTGCAGTTGCAAGTTTTGTTGCGGTTGCAGCATTTCCGCTTACGCTGATTCCCCAGGTACCAGTTGCATTGGAGCCAGAGATACTTGGAGAGCCAATTGTGTTGTAGGAAATTGTTCGAGCAACGCTTCCGTCAAATGTGGTTCCAGCAGTAGCGCCCGTTCCGCCTGCGTCAAAAGTGGCCGCATTAGTTGTACTACCACTAATCGTTATATTTGCAGAACCATTAAAACTAACACCGTTAATAGTACGTGCAGTCTGTAATGTGGTCGCAGTAGATGCGTTACCGGTTAATGGTCCTGTAAAGCCTGATGCAGTAACTGTCCCAGAAACATCAAACGCTGTTGCTGGATTTGTTTTATTAACACCAACTCTATTATTTGCAGCATCAATATAAAAAACACCGCTATCAATATTTACATTGCCGGAACTATCTACCAGGACACGTCCAACACCGCTTGTTGCAATACCAATCTGATTGGTTCCTGGAAAGTATAAACCTGTATCAACGTCCCCAATCGCAATAAGTCCAGGACTTGCGGCACTGCCGCTGCCAACAATTCCTGTGGTTACAGTAAGCGATGCTAATGGGGATACTTCTGTAAAAGTACCTGTCGTAAATACTGCCGTTACACCGTTTACATTTGTTCCTGTAAAGGTTGTAAAACGACCTGTATCACCAGTAATAACGGCGCCTGATACTTGTGTCGTGAAGACACCACTTACAAAATTAGCAGTGGTGCCAGTAAAAGTTACACCGCTTTGTGTTGTAAAACGAGAAGTTGTTCCCGTAACCGTAGTAAATAAACCGCTGACGCCAGTAACTGTAAGGCCGTAAACCCGCGTACCCCCAATGACAACATCACCGGATACAGTCCCGGTAACTGTTAGGTTTCGTCCCAGATTTTCTGCAATACCTGAGACTGTTATATTGGCTTCCCCAATACCGTCCGTATAGGTAAGCGTGTCTACTTTTAGAGTACCGAATGCCATTGTTTATTCCTTCTTTTTAATTACCAAGTTGATAATGCAGCTCGTTTCCAGGTATCTGTTGCAACGCAAACATAAATGTAATCACTATCCCAGGCAATTTCTCCTTTGGTACCAGTAGCAGATGCGCTGGCCGGAGTTTTTTCCTGGCCAATCTTTACGTTTGCGTAGTATTGATCGAGATAAGCGCGAAACTGCGTAAAAGTAATTTTACGATTGCGCAGTGTAGGGTCAACCTCAAATACGTGAACAAGCGTCAGAATATCTTGAGTGTCAATCTCCGCCGCATTAATGGATGGAAATTCACTAATCTTTCGGTTGCTCACGTACTTTTTACGCGCTCTTTTTACTTATTATAAATGCAATTACTTAACGTACTTTTACTTCAATGCGCGGCAAAAGATTGGAAACCGTTGACCAACCCCACTGAACTCCTGTTACAATTCCACAAGAAAGTAGAATTACAAGGAGGAGTTCTGCAACGGTCAAGTTGCGACGCACATAAATGACTTGCGGTTGCGCAGGTGTCGCTGCTTGTTGTGCCAGTGTTTGCTGAATGGCTAGCTGACGAGCGCGGGCCTTAAGCTGTTCTAGCTGCTCAGGCGTAATGTCTGGTTGAATAGGGACACGAGCTGGTTGTTGGCTGGGGGGAATCTGGTCTTCCATAAGACGCAAAAGATTTTCCCATACCTTAGCATTTAAAAAACAGTTTTGTTATGCGATACGGAATGCGCAAGGGTCTTGAAGACATTGCTTATGAATTAAAGGGAATCAAAAACGTTCTTTCTTCTTTATGGCATAGTCGGTATGCAGACGGCGAAACAACTACGTTGACTCCAGAGGCTTTTGCCGATGAGTACATCTCAACCGAAGAATGCGGAAAACGATTGGGTGTTTCAGATCAGACGATTCGAAACTGGATTTCAATCGGACGCAAAACCCCTGACAAGGGCTGGGTAGAAGGCATTCATTATGTCAATGTATCCCCAGACCACAAGCGAAAAGCGTTGATTCGTATTCCATGGAATCGGCTGATCCAATCATTTGCAAAAAATAAAGAGTGCTCTTTTGCCGACCTTCGACAAGGCAATACTCTTTATGCGCCACGTCCGTTTGGGCGGCTGGAATAATGGCCCATCGTTTCCAGGGGGTTGATATTTCCTTAGTTTCAACCGAAAACTACAAAACGACGCTTCCTTCTTCCTTGGCTTTACAAGTCGAAATGTTCCTTCCCCCTGAAGGATCATTTGATAATGGTTGCCTCCAGCGCTATTTAGAAAATCTGCGGAACTATGAACAGGAGGATTTAAATTCCAATATGACCTTGGCAAATCGCTTGCGTTTGGCCTTTAAGGACATGCAGGTTGACACAATATGTGGCAAATTTCCCCAGGCGGAACTGCCTTTAAAAAGACGGTTACGTTGCGTTGCTGAATATCTTATCCGTTCAGGCGAATTCAACAAAGTTCGTGATGAAAACGGAAAGCTAGTTAAGAAAAGAGGAATTCTGGGCAAGCTTGTCGTCATGTACCAGCCAACGGAAAAACTTGTAGAATCGCTTCAAAGACAAGGATTACTAGAAAAATGAACCGCCGCGAAAAATTAATCACTTCTGTGATTGGCCCAGAGCTGGATGAGACGCGCAGCAAAATGCTCGACGCCACCATGAAGCTTATTCTTGGTGACATGGGAGGACTCTATGTAAAGTTCTGGGAAGCAGAGGGCCCAGGTGTCATGTGTTTTCAGCCCAACTCAGATCGCACCATGTTTTACCTGACGTTAAAAGAAATTCATTCTGCACAAGAACAAGAAGAACAGGCAAACAACGGAGATCTGGCCGAAACGTTTCGTCGTATCCTGTCTGCTGCTCAAAAGATTGATCCACAGGAAAAAGCTGGCTACCTCATCAACGATGGCGCAGGCATTCGCTATTTAGAAATAGACTATAACGAACAGTCGGAAAAATAAAAATGACAGGATTTGCAACTGCAGTTAGACGTGAGGATGCTGAGTTAATTACAAATCGTGATCTTGTCAATGCTGCCAATGCTGTAATGGGCGGTATTGATTTAGACGTGGCCAGCTCTGCAATTGCAAATGAATACGTTGGTGCGCAAGAGTACTACACTCCATCGCAAGACGGCTTGAATGCACAACCTTGGTTTGGAAAAGTTTACCTCTTCCCTCCAAGTGGCTGCTACTTCTGGGATCAAAAGAACCAGCGGTGGAAAATGACACGGGCGTCATCCATGACACTTACCTCGTCTCATGCCGTTTGGTTTCGACGTTTATATCGCGAGTGGATTGCTGGTGAAGTAGAGCAAGGAATTTATTTCACCAACTGTCCTGACATGATTCGTTATGAACAAAAGATCTTTGATTTTCCGGTGTGCATTTTAAGAACTGCCCCAATCTTAATGCGGAACATCAAGGGGGAGGTAAAGCCACATAAAACTTGCACTTCTTTTATCGTCTACCTTCCCCCTATAAACGACAGCACAGCAGCTATCGAACGTTTTGTAGAAATTTATTCGGAAAAGGGAAGAGTCATCTGTTAATTTCGGTATACTAAAGGACGATTCCAAGGATTTATGAGCGTCCTGGCCGACTGGGAAATCAAAAAACTTGCTGAAGAAGAGGAGATGATTGCTCCCTTTGTTGATCGTCTGATTAACAAAGAAGGAGAACGCAAACTTTTGAGCTATGGCCTTAGCTCATACGGCTATGACATCCGTCTTTCTCCCAAGCAATGCCTAATCTTTGGCAAAGTGCAAGCAGGGGATTGTGATCCAAAGAACTTTGATCCTGACATTCTTAAGCCAGCTGAACTTTTCGAAGACGAACGAGGCGAATATTTCTTGCTTCCTCCGTACGGATACTGTCTTGGTGTTGCGCAAGAACGGTTAAAACTCCCTAGGGATGTCACCGTTGTTGCCGTAGGTAAATCAACTTATGCGCGGTCGGGAATCTTAGTCAACATTACACCTGCCGAAAGCGGTTGGGAAGGCTACCTGACGCTTGAGATCAGTAATTGCACTGGACTCTTCAATCGCATTTACGCCAATGAAGGAATTACACAACTACTGTTCTATCGTGGCAACCCCTGCCATACCACGTATCAAGATCGAAAAGGTAAGTATCAAGACCAACCTAACAATGTGGTCTTTTCCCAGGTCTAGACAAAAGGTTTCCCAAAGTTAGGCTTAGGTTTTCGGGCGTAGCCAATTGCTCCGCTGCGCCCCCCTGAGTCTCCAGTAGTAGGAAGCTCTGTCCCCTCAATAGAAGCCCTGGACCTGGGAGTCTTCCCTCGAATGGAGGGCTCTGAAATACCGGTGCGTTGTTGATATGCTCCAGCGGTACGTGCTGCTTTCATGTAACGGGCAACACGTTCTTGATTGTCATTAATGCTCTCTGTAGCAAACCGCTCTTCTGGATCCAGGCGACGCAGATCTGTGTCATAAGCCTGTTCCGGACGCAAATCAGAAACTTCGGCTCCTGATGTACCAGAGTTTTGACTTGCTTTCAAAGTCTTAAATGTTTGCCATCTTATTATTGTAAAAGACCTGAATCAATGTTTAGCCGTGATGCATTCTGCCGCTGGGTTTCTTGACTCTTTTGTACAAGACGAAGTGAAGTGCCGTTGTCTTGATGAAGAAGATTTTGGCGCCCCTCTCGATAACGAAGAAAATGACGTACCATTGTATGACATGTACAACAGAGGATTAGTTGCATGCCAACAGGGACTCGAAAGGAACCCATTGAATCTCGAGGGTCAACGTCTAGGAACGACGGGTTACATCCCATCGATGGAGGAGGGCCTATCACTTGGAGCTTCACCGCGCCCGAAAGCACTGGTACTGGAACTACCGGAACCGGGGGAAAGGGAACAGATGCTTTCGGCAAAACGTCGTGGTTTGATCCGGTAGACCAGATTACAGTATTCAGCGATAAACCTGCCATGGAATGCAAGGATGGCGTTTGCCCGGTACCTTGGGCTGTTAAAGAAAACGCGCCCGTAGTTCAAGGGGACGAAGTGAATCATCCTCCCCACTACACCGATGGCGAAATTGAATGTATTGAAGCAATTGAAGCTGCTTTAACACCGGAAGAATTCCGTGGTTATTGCAAAGGCAATTTAATGAAGTATGGCTGGCGTGAACGAATGAAAGGCGGTACCAAGTCACTGAAAAAAGGTCAGTGGTACTTAGATCGCCTTATTGCGTTTGACGAAGCTCAAAACGGCTGAAGTTCGTCGTCATCATCCTCGTCGTCGTATGTACATGCGGCGGCGAGTTCTTCTAATTCCAAGTCAGTTGGAATGTCAAAATCAATTGAGATATTCTCGTCTTCCAGGAGAGACTTGATCGCGTACCACTCCATCAGTCGTTGATGGTACAGGTTAAGAAGAGCGTAATACAGTTCGTCCCAGGTTAGCTCACGTGCCGCAAGCTCTGCTTTCCGCATAGAGAACTGCAGTTCCAATGGAAGCTCGTACTCTCTCGCTTCGACTGACTCTTCCATTCCTCTCTGCATGTTTCAGATGCAACTATTCTAAGTCTATCTGTCAAACAATAAATATGTGTCATCTTCCTCAATCCCCCAAGGGTCTTCTTCTGTTTGGAAGTTGTTGGCAAATTCGGAGAGCACATAGGGATTGATGGCTTCTTCTAATTGCCTAATTGCGTTAACCTGCTTTGCAGATGCAGTGTAATTACGGAAGGCAGTCAGTAAAACACCGTTGGCACAGCCGGGAATGTTGCTGACCCCTTGGAGGAATAGATCAATTTCTTCTCTGCGCCGATCCAAGAGACCCCCGATGACTTTATGATCAGCATCAAAAATCCATCGACTTATTTCGTGAGTAACGCTCTCGTAGTTTTCCAGCTCAAGATGGTCGATGATGCTTGTGTACAAAAAAGGTTCCCAGCCGATTGAGTGCACAAATGAAATCAAAGCTTGGAGCATGTGGCTTTCTAGTCCAAAGTTAAGTTTTAATAGCTGTGTTTCGATTAAGTTAATCTCGTGAAACAAGTATTCCAAGGCTTTTTCTTTACTGCAACAATGCCCTTTTCGCACTGGGGAACCGTCTGGGTAAAATTGTGTGCCATACCCAAAGGTGTAGGGATCACCGCCAGTGGTCGGATCGGGGTAAGCTTTTTCGTTGAATCCTTCGTATTTACGAATTAAATTAATAGCACACGAAAGATCCGACATGGGAGTAATCATTATTACTCCCAATATACATAAATTTTATTTACCTTGGCCGCGTAGCTTCTTCTTGCCTCGGCGTTCAGGACGGCTATTTTGACCTTGACCAATAGAAGTGGTCTTGGGCTTGCCCTCAATGTGAGTGGTGGTTGATTTGGGTTTGGCCATGCTGGAAAGTAATCAGCCCATGCAGCTTAGCGGAGAAATCACCATTTGACACGGTGGCTCCAGTAACGTGCTGACATCTTTTCAGGATTGGGATCCTGGGCGTTATGGCGGGCATAGTACGAACGCTTACGTGCTTTATCTTTCTCTGTTTTGGGGTGTTTACCAGCTCCCTCTACGCCTTGTTGTCCGAAGCGGATAATCTTTTCCTCGCCTCCTTCGCACGCTTTTACCACATGTGATTTTGTTTTGTGCCCAGGGGTGCGACGGGGTTTATTGCAATGCATGGAATCCTTCGCAAGTTTTGCTGCCTTTGCTGCCCGCTTATGTGTATCAGACATCAGAATTTAAACCCGCCAAACATTGATGTAAATTCATTTAAGATTTGTTGCCCGCTCTTTGATTTAGCGTTAGCATCTTCATCTTCCAACATTGTAAGATAGCCAGACGTTTTACTTGTCTTTGCGGTAGAAGTTGTTGTAGGTTTAGTGGATGTTGTATCAAATAAACTCTCGGCGGCTCCCATCACTTCGAAAGGATCTTTGCTCTTCAAGCTAGCCCAGACACTTCCTTCGGTATCCGTGCCTTTCTGTCCCTGACTTAGTAATGCCATTTCACTCCTGTTCACATCAGGCATAAAATTGGTATAAAATTCATCTTCAGTTCCAGAGAAACCAGCGTTCTTGAATACGTTATATAAAGTAGTCTCTCCTTCTGACTTAACGGTTTTTGCGTCTTCAGGTCTTTGGATGTATTCAATTCCTAGTAACTCCTGGGTTGGTGTCTTGTTTTGTTTGTTGATTTGTTCAATAGCATTTCGAATTGATTCAGCGGGAACTGTTCTAACTGTTTGCATTAACAGTTTTTTAACTTCTTCTATGGGTTGACCTGTATCTTCAATGTTGTATTGCTTGAGAGTTTCCTTCCAGGCTTCTGGTGTTTTGGCCGGGTCTAGACCGCTGAGCAAAACATCTGCGATTTGTTCCGGAGTTACAAATTCCAAAAACACATTAGAGCCATAGTTTTTCTCTGCTTCTGATAATGTTGTCGCAAGATCTTTCTGAATAAAATCTATCAAGTCTTTATTAGTCAGTGCATCTGAAGCCGCATCATATTGTTTATCCTTTCCAAGGACTTGATAATGTAGTTGTGCAAATTGATCTTTATTGTTCAAATCGACACCGTACTGATAAGCAAGCTGACTCCAGCTCACTCCGTTAGCAGCAATAGTGTCTGGGTTATTCTTGGCGGCATCCCAATCTTTTGCGACGCTATCTTTTTGCAACTGATACAAGCTTGCTTTTGCGTCGTTCCCCCCTGGATTAAAATAAAACTCAGGATCAAAATAACGAGTTGCGCCAGTAGCAGCGAGATCTTTAATAAATGATTGTGCTTTTAACGTACCTAATTCTTTCAGCTTGTTAGACACTGTCTGAGTCTGCAAGATATTTTGTTCGCTCTCAAGAACATCCAAATAACTTACAAATTCCGACATTGACTTAGAAGTGTCAAAACGTGGCTTTAAGTAGTCATTGATATAGCGCGTTGCAAATTCCTTGTCGAGTTCATACTCTTTGGTTGCATCTGTTGGGTCTTGTATTTTTTCAAGAGTTTCATATCTTTTTGTTAGTGTATTATCAAACCATTGTTGCCAGTTGTATTGAACATTATTGCCCATTCCCAGGGCATTTTTTAAACCTTTGGTTACTTTTTCTTCTGCTTTACTTCCTCCCATAATATTTAAATAACCACCAATGCCCGTATCTCCCAAAATCGAATTGGATAAATTAGAAGTTAAATTGTAAACTTCCGAGAATTCTGGCATGCGACTCATGAAGTCAGTCTGAGTCTCTTTCCATTTGGCCTTTTTTAATTCGTTAAGGCTTTCTTTTAGGGTGTCTGACACCAATGCGTTGAAACGAAGTTCGCCTTGTTCATTAACGTATTTCTGTGTTTCTCTTTCGACTAAAGAAGTTTCCCCTGCTCCCTTTGCCAAGAGAGTGTCCCGCATGATCTGTTGCTCTCTGTCAGTTGGTACCCACTTTTCTTGGTATTGTTTTGCAGTTTGAAGATCTTGTACTTCGTTTGCGCGTATACCTGAGTGCTTGCCAACTGTCGTGTAGTGGTACTGAAGGTAAGTGTCTGGGTCATATCGCTCAGTAATATCTACATCTGGCAGAGACTGGTCGCCAAATTCCACTGCTTTCTCTGCTTCTTTCCACTTCTGCACAACGTCTGGCACTTGTTTGGAATAATAAGTAGCATCAAACTCGCCCACGGGGGGCTTTGCTCCATTGCTTGTATTCCATTTCGTCGATACGTTTTTTGATTTATAAAAATCTGTAATTGCAGTTAAAGCTTCTGTGGGAATATATTTTTTGACAATATCTTTACCGTACTTGTTTTGTATGTTTGCTAGCTGTGATTTATAGGTACCTGGTAAAGCCGCATTAAAGCGTTGGGCAATATCTGCGGCAATAGCATTCTCCTCTTCATTATCTGTTTCCAGATATTTCAAAACAGGTTGCCCATTAACAACCGTGGAAGTAAAAGAAGCCATCAGGAAGCAAGGTAGTGATCTTTGAAGCTAGATAGGTTAATGATTTCATTTTCCATCCAGGTTTTTATTTTAGCTAATTTTTCTTCCGTAAAATATTCTTGCTGCTTAAACCACTCCTCCATATTGCTAGACGCTTTATTTGAATTGCAACGTCGACAGCAAGGAACCAGGTTATTTCGATTAGATGAACCAGATTTAAAACGAGGTACTACGTGATCCAAACTTGTTGCCGGCTCTTGGCAATAGCCACATTTATGGTCCCAAGCTTTATATATCTCTTCTCTGAAACGTTTTTTTGCAAGTTTTGGCTTTAGTTCAACTAGCAGGGCGAGGGGCTCGTGCTGGCTGCAAAACATGCTATTTAATTGCCGTTAATTCATTCTAGTTTGCCCACATATGTTCCTCTGTAAAACAAAGAGATAAAACTTTCCTTAAAGGCGTTGACAAGCCCTTGACTCGCGGTAGGTTATAAGGGTAACCACTGCCACTCCAATGGCTAAGCATCCCGGCTGGGTATCAATCCAGCAAGCAGAACAACTTCTGGGTATTGACAAGAAGACTCTGTTCCAGTACCGCGATGACGGCACACTGAAGCTTGGTCCTCACTTTGCGGCATTCCCTGGCACCATGTCCAGGGACAGCTATAAGTGGAATGTGTCTGCCGTCAGGAAGCACCTGCATAAACAGGGTATGGTGCCTGTTGCAGTGTAAGCTACATTACAAAGCGGGGATAAGAGGATGTATGGCAGCTCTACAAATTGTAGAGCTGTTTTTTATTGCTGGCAGTATACCAATACATTCTGTACAAACCAACCCATGTGATACCCTCGTTTCATGTCTTTTATTAAAGCGTCTTCTATCCCTGGCATATGACATAGACCAGGTGTTTTATCCATTAGGTCTCTCCAGTATTCTTTTGGTTTGCAGTTAATGTGGCCAACCCCACCTTGACCAGGGGCTGCTGCTGTCCAAATTAAAATTCCCTTTGGTGCTAAACAACGCAAAATAGCTTGGATGATTTCTTTGTTTTTGGATTCATCCATGTGCTCAGCTACTTCCATACACAAAACTACGCCAGCCTTTTCCTCAGGCGTGACAGTTAAAAGGTCTTGGCAAAAAAGATTGGGCTTACCTTCTATCCGTGGATCAATATCGTATCCAATTGCATCAATCCCTAGTTCATTAAAACATTCAACATAAGTCCCTGGTCCGCAACCAAGATCGATCAGAAGATCGGGACTAAAGTAAGCATCGTCAATCCAGCGAGCTAACCTTTTGGCAAAGGGTTTTTCCTCTATATCAAGACTGGTGTAATCAATGACATCATGATTTTTCAGTTGATACCAACCTTTGTCCCATAACGCATTGATGTCCTTGAAAATCTTGTCATATTTCTCACCGCAAGTTTCCAGGCTGTAGCGTTCTCTTGTGATGCGTGCAATTTGTTTTCGATCTAAATCACCTGCTCTTTCAATCGCATCAATCCAATCTTGAAGCGTGTGACACCTGAATCCTGTGACACCATCCACGATGGTCTCTGTAAATGCACCGTAATCAACGGCAATCAACGGAGTACCACATAACATTGCCTCTACACCACTCCCCCCAAACGGCTCAGTAAAGTTTGTTGGCATCAATGCGGCTCGTGCGTTACGCAAAAAGTTGGAACGCTCCATGCCAGAGATGGGGCCTTCATAAAAAATGTTGGGGTGTGCCCAGGGGGATGGATCTCCTTGTCCATGGAGAATGATGGGCCACGGACTATAATCTGCAATGGCACGAATGGTGTCCATTCCTTTGGCGCTGCAAATGCGGCCAAGGAAAGCTAGATAATCTCCATTTTTTTCATTTGGCTCCCAATCATCTAAATCAAAGTAGTTAGGCACAACCCACTCGTAATTACGCCCTTGTCTGTCTTCTTTCCCCTGGTGATAATGCATCCATGCGTATGATTCAAAGATGCGAAAAGTATTCGGCATCAAAGTTGGATAGCCAATACCAGTCTCAACGTGGTGATTATTAGGGAACTCGGCTAAAAGTTTTTGATGTGCGTGTCCAAACGGATGGCAGATAATATCTTTTTCTTTGACACGTTGATGTAGTTCAACGATTAAACGCTCTTCAAATAACTGGTGGGCAGGGCTGCCAACACAGGCGTGATCTCCAAAGAAATCAGTTTTCTCACGTTTACCAAAGAAAGAATTAAACTGTTCTTTATTTAAAATTTCTACATGCTCATCAGCTGTAGACTCACTGTCAAAATTTGAATACTCAATAACTTCATATCCAAAACGCTGCATCATCTTGGGAAAACGCAAGACCTTTCCCGTAAATGCGCAGTGCGAATAATCTAGGGTTGTACGCGTGTGGAACAGGCCAATTAGATGAAGCTGCATGGTTAGCTTTTTAAGCGATTCGTAACCAGGGATATGCCCTGACAAGGCTAGTATCTTGGAAAGAAAGTGAGGTATTTGCCGTACTTGGCAAAGAACCGCTTAGGCCAGGGTCTTCGTACCAAAGCGCAATGCTAGCTGTAACCCCAGCACTATGTGATCCATATAAAAATGTCACAGAAGCAACAGTAAGTGACGAACCGCCCAGTGTTGGAGCGCCGTTTGAAGTGTAGGCCAGATAATAGACACCCGGATCCATTTGGTATGATATCGTAATTGTTTTTGTTCCGGTTGTAGTAGAGCTAACTGTTCCAAAATCTTGAAGTAATGTTGTTGGCAAGCCAGAAGAGCCGGCTGCATATACACCAAAACGCAATGCAGAGCTTCCTGCCGCAGTCGTCACCCTCATTCCTACTTCGGTCCAAGTCGTTGTCGTTGTATTAACAAAAGCTGTATAGTAAACACGATTTGCGGTTATTACTACATTTGTAGTAGAAGCAGCATTAACTCCATAGGGAAAGTAATATCTAGTATCAATTCTCGCGAGGGAGACGCCACCGCTGCCTGCAGGGCCTGTCGCGCCCGTAACACCTGTTGGACCCGTTGCACCGTCTGTACCAGCGGGGCCAGTAGCACCTGTGGCGCCGTTTGTACCTGCTGGACCAGTGGCTCCCGTGGCCCCAGTTGCCCCACCAGGGGTTCCCTGAGGGCCAGTGGGCCCTGTAGCACCTGTAACACCTTGAATACCAGTAGCACCTGTGATGCCAATAGCGCCTGTAGCACCTTGGACACCTGTAGCACCTTGAACACCTGTAGCACCTGTGATGCCAATTGCACCTGTTGCTCCGGTGGCACCTGTGGCACCCTGGATTCCTGTAGCACCAGTAATGCCAATAGCGCCTGTAGCACCTTGTGGGCCTGTGGCTCCTGTCGCCCCTGCTGTACCGGCTATACCTGTCGCACCTGTTGGACCTGTACTTCCTTGCAGACCGGTAGCTCCAGTGGGGCCAGTAGGTCCAGATAAACCATTAACCAACGCCAAGAAAACAGCTTGGTTATTTGAAAAATTAGATGTGCCAGTACCGCCTGAAGCCACAAGACTTACGGGGTACGTCCAGTAACTGTTTGCTGCTCCAGGATTTGTATTTGATGGCGTGCCATTGATCTTCCAAGTTTGATAGTTAGCGCTTGCGCTTTGATCTTGAATTGTTAACTTTTCTTCTTGAACTAATAAAGCCAAAAAGATATCAGCATCAACGCTGTCGCTTGTTAAATGACTAACACTAATGCTTGTGGAACTTGTTTGCGTGGCATTGTTCCAAATTAAATAGCCTGCACCAGGATCGCCTGTTGTGGTTGATGTCTTTGCATTGTATTTAAACAAGCTTGAAGAATAACCTGCTGCACCTGTGGCACCCTGAATACCAGTGGCTCCTGTTGGGCCAGTAATACCTTGTGGCCCCGTTACT
>Ga0129336_10000386_pt1 | contig 25650 bp, 40 predicted proteins | sample CPB6_02_DNA_FD_96878 | JGI IMG/M metagenome (GOLD analysis project Ga0129336, IMG submission 96878) | Freshwater to marine salinity gradient microbial communities from Chesapeake Bay, USA - CPBay_Sum_0.6_0.2_DNA | ecosystem: Environmental > Aquatic > Marine > Coastal | place: USA: Chesapeake... | reverse complement strand
TTCTATACCTGTACAAGCAGACTTGCCGAAAAAAAGTAATTTTTACGGTATGCAGATATGCCCTGGATGCCGCAGATCTAGGAGTAACGTACAGTTCAAAAATGCTAACACTTGCAGGACTTGTCAGTTAAGAAACGTCAAGGTATGATTTATGGGAATGGCTAGGTTAGCTACCGAAAAGACGATTCATCACCGTCCTGCCTTATCCCGCCCTATTGTGATGAGCCTTCGGATGAAAGGTAAGTAATGCACTATTTCCAATTCAACATTGGCGATTACGCCAGTCATACAAGACATCTCACCGTTATTGAGGATCTAGCCTACAGGCGGCTATTAGATCTTTATTATCTCCAAGAACGTCCGTTGAACTCCGGTTTAACGTCCGTTGCTCGTCAGATCAATATGCGTGATTATGAAGCCGAGGTTAAGGCTGTGCTTGAGGAGTTCTTTGAGCTTACAGATGATGGTTGGGCAAATGTCAGGGCAGAAAAAGAAATAGCCCATTACAGAGCGAAAGTTGAGCAAGCATCAAGGGCTGGTAAGGCATCTGCTGAACGCAGGTCGAACGGGCGTTCAACGGACGTTCAACCAACCAATAACCATAAACCAATAACCATAAACCATAAAAAAGAAGATATAGATAGATTTAACATTTTTTGGAAACAATATCCTCGTAAGGTAGCAAAGCCTAATGCTCTCAAGGCATGGAACAAGATTAAGCCTGATGAGGAGTTGTTAAAAAAAATATTAGCTGCAATCAATAGCCAAGGACTTTCCGGTAGAGAAATTCAATTTGTTCCACATCCAGCGTCATGGCTTAATGCAGAACGCTGGAATGACGAGATCAATTCTGCTCCAGCTAATGATTGGTTAAGTCAAAGGATAGTCAAATGATTGGGAACCTACTGAACCGCCTTGAGAAGGTTAAGGGGAAAAAAGGCCGTTGGACAGCTTGTTGTCCTGCTCACGTAGATCGAAGTCCTAGCCTGGCAATCACGGCGCTGGATGATGGACGGATTCTTTTAAAGTGCTTTGCTGGTTGTTCAGTTAACGAAATAGTAACGGCAGTCGGTATGGATATTCAAGATTTGTTTCCTAAAGAACAACTTTTAGGTAAAAAATACGACAATCAGTTCATAAAGTCTGAGCGTAGACCATTTTATGCCACAGACCTGCTTCGAATAATCCATTTTGAGGCACTTTTAACGGGCATAGCGGCGTTTGATTTGTCCGAGGGTAGACAGGTATCAGACACCGACAGAAAACGGCTTAAAACGGCTTTTGAGCGAATTAACGAAGCAGCTAATTATATTAACTAGGAGAAAAATAATGAAAGCGTTTCCAGCAAGTGATATGTTTGAAAGAGAAGATCGTAAAGGCATGGACTTACGCGACTACTTTGCGGCGAAGGCTTTACAAGGGTTATTAGCGTCGGATACACATGCCCCAGTAAATACGTTTGTTGAGAAGGCATACGAGATTGCAGACGCAATGATGAAGGCGAGGGAACAATGAGCCTTGAAGATCGCGCAATAGACTTAGACGAAGCCAGAAAAGCCAGAATCCTGAAGTCTGAAGTCATTGATGTAGAGAAGTATCTACACGCTAACGATGTAACGATCCGCGTAAAACGTGCAACGGAATGGTCGGAGACTATCAAGCAAAATTACCTGGCGGGTGACAAGGGTAACCAGATTGTTTTGCCTTGGCCTAAGACGCATTCTACTTTTGCGTTTAGGGATGGCGAGGTAACGGTTTACGCTGGTGGTAATGGTGGCGGTAAATCCCTGATTACAGGCCAGATTGCGCTGAATCTGGTCAGACAAGGCCAGAAGGTCTGTATAGCGTCGTTTGAGATGAAGCCTGAGAAAACGCTCGAGCGTATGCTGCGACAGTTCTCCGGCGAGTACATTGATAACCCGCTGACCAATGACCGAGAGAAATATATCAACAATCTTTTTGTCAGATTTAATGCCTATCTTTCTGACAAATTGTTTCTTTACGATCAACAAGGCACGACTTCAGCGGATAAAGTTATCGCTATGGCAAGATATTGCGCCATGGAGCTTGGTATCAAGCATATCTTTATCGACAGCCTGATGAAGTGCGTCAAGGGTGAGGATGACTTTAACGGTCAGAAGAACTTTATTGACGAGCTAACGGCACTGGCTCGAGATCATTCGGTACACATTCACTTAGTCCACCATATCCGAAAGTTGGTTAACGAGGAACAGCAGCCGAATAAGAACGACTTGAAGGGTTCAGGATCTATTTCGGATCAGGTGGATAACGTGTTCCTGATGTGGCGCAATAAGAAGAAAGAGAACATGAGGCAAAGAGGTGAGCTGGTGGACGAGACTCAGCCAGATGCTTACCTAATGTGCGAGAAGCAGAGGAACGGTGAGGCTCAGGAGTGGTACGGATTGTTTTATCACGCAGCAAGCCAGCAGTTTGTGGAGGGCGTAGGCTTAATGCCAATGGACTTTGATAATAAAGGGAAATTCGCACAATGAAAATATTAGTGGCTTGTGAATATAGTGGAACAGTAAGAGATGCTTTTAAAGCTAAAGGCCACGATGTAATGAGTTGTGATCTGCTTGATACTGATGTTCCAGGTAATCACTACAAAGGCAATGTATTTGATATATTGAATGATGGATGGGATTTGATGATTGCTCATCCACCTTGTACTCATTTGGCTGTATCTGGCGCAAGATGGTTTAAGGAAAAAAAAGAAGAACAAATTGAAGCATTAAACTTTGTAAAAATGTTGTTTGATGCTCCTATAGAAAAGATTGCGTTAGAAAATCCCATTTCTATTATTTCAAGCAAGATAAGGAAGCCAGACCAAATTATCCAACCTTGGATGTTTGGACATGGGGAAACTAAAGCAACTTGTTTGTGGCTAAAAAATTTACCTAAACTTATTCCAACTGACATTGTTGAAGGCCGAGAGCAAAGAATCCATAAGTTACCGCCAACACCTGATAGGTGGAAAATAAGAAGCAAAACTTTTGAGGGTATAGCTAAAGCAATGGCAGAACAATGGGGATAAAAAGTGCATGAGTTTTTTGAGGAAGAAAGACACAGGGGAAATTATGGAAGAAATTTGGAAAGATGTCGTTGGATTTGATGGGATTTACAAAATATCTTCTTTAGGCAGATTAAAGTCAGTTGAAAGAGTTATAGAAAGAAAAAATAATAGTAATTATGTACAAAGTGAAAAAATAATAAACGGATCAAACCATAATGGATATTTATTTACTACATTAAGGAAAAATAATAAAAAAGCACAAAAATTTATTCATGTACTTGTTGCTGAATCATTTCTTGGGGAAAAACCTAATGGATTTGATGTATGTCATTCAGATGGAAATAGATTAAATAATTGTATTAATAATCTTAGATATGGAACTAGATCAGATAATGTAAAAGATTCCATTAAACATAGAACGCATTACACCCCATTCAGGAAAAAGGGAAGCGAAAGATCTTATGCAAAAATAAATGAAGAAATTGCAAAAGAAATAAAAAATAGCAATGAATCGTCAACAAAATTATCAAAAAAATTTAATGTTTCAAGAGCTTTAATTTCGGGTATTAGAAGAAATAAAAATTGGAACCATGTTAATTGATAAAAATAGCGAGTTATATCGTCATCAAACTGAAGTACGTCAAGTATTACGCTGGAGAACAGAAGATAGAAATAAGGCAATTGATTACTTAGGCAGGGTCAGGAAAGCCAGGGGAGATGCTGCGGCAGACAATCTGGCTAAGGATTGCAAAGAGCAATGGGCTAAGGGCAACAGGGGGGAAAAGGATGACTGGCGATGACTTATAAACGGGTAGATGATAACCAGACCAAGATTGTGAAGGAACTCCGAGCCGCAGGAATGACGGTTCAGCACTTACATGGTGTGCATGGTGGATGCCCTGATATTGTGGTTGGCTACCAAGGCAGGAACTATATGTTTGAGATCAAACGGGATAAAGCAGCCAAGTTGACACCAGATCAGGTTATCTGGCATCACAACTGGCGAGGTCAAGTTAATATAATTACAACATCTAAAGAAGCAATCAATGCCATCAAACAAGAAGCCCAGAAAGCCTAGAAAGTTTGTACCAAAGACGTTACCACTGACGATTAGACACGGAGAGGAAGCAGAGACAGCCTTACAGCTAGCGCCTCATGCGGAGCTAATGAAGCTGAGGGAGGGTTATGGAGATGAATCAAGCTGGAACACGATAGTAGCCAGGCTGAATATCGGGTTAGTAGCTGCTAACGCTGCTGGCAAGGAAGATCAAGCTACGGACATCAGGATAGGGCTAGATTCCATGCTAAAGGTTCAGGCTAGGTTTGATAAGACTGGCAAGTGGGGCTTATCTGGCAGCGATTTAAAGCAGGTAGGCGATGGGCTAGTCCTGACTGATAACTTACAGCTATCGTTGACAAGGAAACAATTTGCACAAGCTATTGATTATGTCTGGCAACACGCTGCTAAATAAAATCTATCAATAAATATTAGCCGATAGAAATATTTATGTTGCATCAGCAAAACATTGTGCTATGATTACTCCATCGAAACACACATTAGAACTTAACTTTCTTTGGAGGTTCCCATGTTTTCAGTCAACCAAATCGTCGCTGGCAAAAACGCTGGTGTTTTCGTTATCCTGTCTTTCAAAATTGGCACTGACGGTGAGCGTTGGGCAATGCTCAAGGAAATCAATCCTGTAACGCAGAAAACCTATCCTGGCGGCTTGTCTCTCCCAGAAAGTGCATTGCGCGAATACCACTAAGGTGGTATATTTTGGACATCTATGTATCCGGCGTAGATGTCAAAGCCCTTTAGCTTTGGTTCTCAATCCTTAAATGGATACGTGCCGGATACACGGAGAGCCAAACCTAGAGGGCTTTTTTATTGTCTAGGTCGTACTGGTCGCGTTAGGAATGAACCCATGTTCGGGGTTGCTGCCAAGAGAACCGAATGCGCTATATTGATAGGGCGGCGCAGCAGACTTGCTACAGGTACTTGCACAAACAAGGTAGAACGGTTGATGAACGGTTGGGCCACGATACGGTCACCTTGGAAGAAGAATGTAGCCCCGAGAGGGATTAGCCAGTGTGGGAAAGGTGTTAAAGATCAACCCCTCGCCCTATCCTATACCCTAAATAAATATGATTGCGAATATGAACTCAATAGATCCCCACGAGGCAATTAACTACATGATCCGTAACTCTGCTGAGTATGCACAAGCCAAGGCTCAGGTTACCTACCTAGAGGAATTCAGGAAATCCAAGAAAGCAATGCTGTTTAGTACGGCTATTGGAAACACTATTGCCGACAAGGATAACTATGCCTACAGTCATCCGGAGTATTTAGCGGTTCTGGACGGGCTTAAAGAGGCTGTAGAGAAGGCAGAAACGCTTAGGTGGATGTTGGTAGCAGCACAGGCCAGAATCGATGTCTGGCGGTCACAGGAAGCCTCGAATAGAGGTCTGGATAGGGCAACCCAATAGGAGGATAATATGGATGACAAATATATAGTCGATGATAGCAATTTGGCACAATGTTGCTACTGCGGATTTGTGGACGATTGGGATGAAATACCTAGAGGGCGCTGCCAATTTACAGAGGATACTCTTACTGAGTGTCCTGAGTGTGGTGACGTAGACGGATTCGCCGACTATGATCCAACGAACATTGCTCGACAGCAGCGAATTGCCGCTAACCTTGCGAAAATTAACGGATCAAGACATTGAGGAGATCGGGTTACAGTCTTTTGGGAACCTTTGGTATTACTATCCAGACCAGATAAAACACTTGATAAAGCTGGTTCATAAGCGGCTAGAGGGTAAAAATCGTGCGTAAAAGAGAAGCACAATACTTGTCAAAAGTTGCTGACATTGGTTGTATAATCTGCTATAGGGCAGGTTATCCTGGTACTCCTGCTGAGATTCACCATATTCGAGGTTTAGGCTTAGGTATGGGGGTCAGGAATTCGCACGATAACGTATTGCCACTTTGCCCAGAGCATCACAGGGGAAACTCAGGTTATCACGGTCTAGGTCGTAAAGCCTTTGAGAGAGCTTATGGCGTTACTGAACAGGAACTCCAATTACAGTTAGGGGAATTGCTCAATGAAGAAGAAGACCAAAGGCCAGAAGAAGGTAGCCAAGGTAATGAGGGAATTTGGCAAGGGAGAGCTGCATAGTGGCAAGGGTGGCCCAGTAGTCAAGTCTCAGAAACAGGCGGTAGCAATTGCCCTTAGCGAGGCTGGCATGGCTAAGAAAAAGGGAAAGAAATGAAAACGGGTCTTTATGCCAATATTCATGCCAAGCGTAAACGTTTAGCCGAGGGTTCTGGCGAGAAGATGAAGAAGCCAGGCACTAAGGGCGCTCCGACTAAGGCCGACTTCAAGCAAGCGGCTAAGACTGCAAAACCACCTAAAAAGGCTAAAAAATGAAAGGTATGAAATCATGCCCTAAGTGCAAGGGCGGTGAGTGCAAGAATGGCAAGAACTGTATGCACGAGGAAAAAGAAGAAAAGAACGGAAAGAATGGCAAAAATGGCAAGATAGAGATTGAAATATCGTTGCCTATGCGTGGTTCGCGTACTGCCAAAAACAAAGCAAAGAAGAAGAAATGAGTGCCGCTTGGACGAAGAAGTCGGGGAAGAATCCTAAAGGTGGTCTGAACGAAAAGGGCAGGAAGTCTTACGAGGCTGAGAATCCTGGTTCTAACCTAAAGGCTCCGGTCAAGTCTGGAGACAATCCTAGACGGGCTAGTTTCCTTGCGAGAATGGGTAATATGCCTGGGCCGGAGAAGAAACCGAATGGTGAGCCTACTCGTTTGTTACTGTCTTTACGAGCCTGGGGAGCATCAAGCAAGGCTGATGCGAAGAAGAAAGCCGCAGCAATTTCCGCTAGAAACAAGAAAAAGTGATATTAAATCTAGGCTCTGGCAAAGACTGGAGAGAAGACTGTCTCAATTCCGACATTCAGGCAAGGGTAAAACCTGACTGGTGTTGCGACATTTCCAAGGTTCAATGGGGTCAGATTATCGAGACTCGCTTTGGACAGATCAAGATACGACCAGAGATATTCGACACTATCCTAGCTAACGATGTGCTGGAGCATATTCCGGACTTGGTTAGCGCCATGAGGAACTGTCGGGATTTATTGAAAAGTGGTGGCAAATTCATAATCTCCGTACCGTATGAGCTAAGTTTGGGTGCTTGGCAAGATCCGACTCATGTACGGGCGTTCAACGAGAATAGCTGGCTTTACTATACGGACTGGCACTGGTATTTGGGGTGGGACGCAGGGTTTAAGCTAGAGGAAATCCAGTTTACGCTATCGGAATTAGGTACAGAGATGTCAGAAAATGGGATTCCCGATCAGGAAATCCTGAGAACTCCGAGGGCTGTAGACTCCATGAAGGTTACCTTGTGCAAGCAATAGTCATCTGTACGGTCAACAATCCTGGCGTTACGGTGCTGCTGGAGAGCATCAGAGTCTATGCTCCTGCAATGCCTGTATACCTATCTGGGAATAGTCTGGATTTGTGGCATAGGTCTAAAGCAATCCTGCCGAATCTGGTCTGGAGGCCGAATCAGGCTACGAACTTTGGTGATGCTTACAATGTAGCTACAAACTATGCCTTTGAGCATGGGAAGTACGACTCAGTAATCCTCAGTAATGACGATGTAGTGCTGACTCCAAATACTATCAAATTGTTAACGCATGATACGAGAATTCTGGAATCAGAGGCTATGAATATCGGATTCTTGGGGGCTAGGTCTGACTATGTGCTGCATGACCAGAACATCAGGTTTCCGATGGAGGAAGACAGGCAATCAGGTCTAAAGTGGGCTAGTGAGGGCAATATCAAAGAGACAGGCGTAATTGCTCCGATATTTGCTAGTATTAGCAAGAAGGCATGGGATGCGGCTAAGTTTCCTAGTACAAATTGGTATTCCGATAATATAATATGCCATGACCTGCGAGAAGCGGGATTTAGGCATTTTGTGTCGAGGGCTTATGTGCATCATGCAGGAAGCCAGACAGTAGGCACAGACTTCAAGAAATGCCATGAGGAGCCACGAGAGTGGATAAAGGCTAACAGGCCAGATATGTACGAAATCTTTTACGCATGACATCCAGAGGATAATGCAATTATGGAAACAAATGACGATTTTAAAACGCCAGAAATCGGCAAAGGGCTAGCAGGGCCAGGTAGACCTAAGGGTATGCCTAACAAGTCAACTAGCATAGTCCGAGAGGCTATTGCTAATCTACTGGAGCGCAATGCTCCGAACATGGACAGATGGCTAAATGAGGTGGCTGATAAGGATCCTCATAAGGCATTGGACATTATCCAGAAGCTATCTGAGTACCATATTCCTAAGTTGGCTAGAACTGAGGTTACAGGCGCTGGTGGTGGGCCTCAAGAGCATATCGTTACATGGCAGAAGTAATTGAGATTGCCTACAAGCCAAGGGATCAGCAGCTAAAGATCCATGAGGCAGTAGATAACTACAGGTTTACGGTCGTAGTGGCTCATCGTCGTATGGGCAAGACTGTTTCTGCTATCAATCATCTGATAAAGGCTGCCATTGAGTGCAAGAAGCCAAACCCAAGATTTGCCTATATTGCTCCGACTTATGCTCAGTCCAAAAGGGTGGCGTGGGATTACCTACTTGAATTTACTCGTCCTCTTGGGGCTGTGGCTAATATCTCAGAGCTTAGGGTTGATTTTTGGGGTCGGCGCATTAGTCTTTACGGGTCTGATAATGCTGACAGCCTTAGGGGGCAGTATTTTGATGGAGTTGTCCTTGACGAGATCGGGGATCAAAACCCAAAGATCTGGAACGAGGTTATCAGACCAGCCCTAGCCGACAGGAACACAGACGAGGAACCTACCTGGTGCTTGTTCATTGGTACGCCTAAGGGCAAGAACCACTTTGCTGACTTTAGGGATCGTGCGAAAGAAGCCGAGGATTGGTGTCTATTGGAGTTTAAAGCCAGTCAGACAGGAATCCTTAGCGAGAAAGAACTCTGGGCTGCTCGCAAGGAAATGGGGGACGATCGCTATTTTCAGGAGTTTGAATGCAGCTTCGATTCCGCCATCCAAGGGAGCTATTATGGTGAGATTATTAACGATCTCGAGGCCAAGTCTAGGATCACGACTATTGACAGGGATGACCTTTGCAAGTCTTTTGTTGCTTGGGATCTTGGTATGGGTGACTCTACTTGTCTATGGGTGGCTCAGTTGGCTGGCAAGGAAGTGCGGCTTATCGACTGCGTCGAGAACCACGGTGTCGGTCTGGACTGGTATGTATCATGGCTCAGGGGGAACCGCTACGAGGGCTTCTCGCAAATACTTCCGCATGACGTTGAAGTAAGGGAGCTAGGCACTGGCAAGAGCCGCAAGGAGGTTCTAAACGAGGCTGGACTAGACATTACGGTAGCGCCAAGGCTGTCTGTAGCCGATGGGATTCAGGCTGTCAGACGCTTGCTGCCACGTTGTTGGTTTGACCACAAAACCAAGGCTGGACTGGACGCTTTAAGGAACTATCGACGGGAATATAACGAGAAGCAGCAGGTGTTTTACGACAAGCCATTGCACGATTGGTCAAGTCACTTTGCAGATGCCTTCAGATATTTGTCAATTGGGCTTGACGAAAGTGACGATTCATGGTCAACGGATTTGCCTATCAATGCCAAATGGGTTGTATAATGAGCAAAATTCCTGTAAGGGCTTGCTATGAAGATGGATGAAGGCCAGATCAAGGGCATACTTGAAGCCGAGATAGACAACAGTATCGGCTACATTGAGACAGAGACAACAGAAGATCGTCGTAGAGCTTTGGATTACTATTTGCGTAATCCGTATGGCAATGAGGTAGAAGGCCGTAGCCAGATCGTAACTGGCGAGGTTGCTGAGGCTATTGATGGTGCGCTGCCACAACTTATCCGAGTATTTACGACTACTGAGGATATTGTCTATTTTGAACCTACGTCAGCCAATGACGAGGAGTCGGCTAAACAGGCCACAGATTACTGTAACTGGGTGTTCTACCGTGAGAACGAGGGTCTGCTGATCCTGCACAACTGGTTCAAGGATGCCCTGCTGCAAAAGGTTGGTGTTGTTAAATCCTACTGGGATTCCAAGGAAGACGTTACCAAAGAGAAGTACGAGAACCTGACAGAGGACGAGTTGGCTCTGCTCCTGTCGGATGAGTCGCTAGAGGTGGTCAAGCAGGATGTTGAGATGGTTCCTGCTGGCATGGATATGATGGGTATGCCGATAATGGCTCCGTCTTATGCTGTGACGGTCAAGCGGGTCAAGAAGTACGGTTGCGTAAAGATTGAGAATGTTCCTCCGGAGGAGTTTCTGATTTCCAAGGCTGCGCGGGAGATTGAGAACTCTCCTTTTGTGGCTCATCGAAAACTCATGCAGCGGTCAGAATTGATTGCGATGGGTTACGACAAAGACATCGTAGATGAGCTGCCTTCTTATGATGATCTGACGTTTAGCCCTGAGCGAGTGGCTCGATTTGACCAAGGGGAACAGCCAGACGAGCAGCAAAGCCTTGATCCTGCCATGCAGACGGTTGAGGTATACGAGTGCTATATCCGCATTGACGAGGATGGAGATGGCCTCGCTGAGTTGCGTAGGATTGTTTACTGTGGATCGGAAATACTCGAAGATGAAGAATGCGACTATATCCCGTTCCATAGCATCTGCCCGATTCCGATTCCTCATAAGTTCTTCGGTCAGTCGCTGGCAGATCGGACTATGGACATCCAGCTTATCAAGTCCACTATTACCCGTCAGTCTCTCGATAATCTCTACCTAACGAACAATAATCGGGTTGGCGCTGTGGATGGTCAGGTGAACCTAGATGACCTGCTGAACGCTACTCCTGGCGGCATTGTCCGGATGAAGAACCCGAATGCTCTAGTTCCGCTTCAGGTTCAGTCTACCTTTGGTCAGGCTCAACCGATGTTAGCTTACATGGATGAGATTCAGGCTCGTCGTACTGGTGTAACTGACGCTCAGAACGGTCTTGATCCCGATGTCTTGTCCAATGTTACGGCTGCGGCTGTGGCTGCGATGATGAAGTCTAACTCTGGCAAGCTGGAGTTGATTGCCCGTATCTTTGCTGAGACAGGCGTTAAGAGTCTGTTTAAGGGGATTCTGCGTCTATTAGGCAAGTATCAGGATAAGCCGAAGATTGTCCGTATGCGTGGCAAGTATGTGACCTTTGATCCTCGTACATGGTCGAATGAATACGATGTTTCCATTAACGTGGGTCTGGGTGCTGGAGACAGGGATCAGAAGCTGACTATGCTCCAGATGATCCTTGCCAAGCAGGAGCAGATTATTCAGTCTTACGGCCCGTCGAATCCTCTGGTTTCCATTGGTCAGTACCGTAACACATTGGCAAGATTTATTGAGGCGGCAGGATTTAAGGATGCTGATGCCTTCATGAACGAGATCACGCCTGAGATGGATGCTCAGTTGTCTCAGCCACAGCCACCTAGCCCTGATGCTCAGGCTGAGTTAGCTAAGATGTTGGCTGAGGTAGAGCGTGAGAAGACACAGGCTAAGTCGCAGATTGATGCTGCCAAGTTGGATCTAGAGCGTCAGAACTTGGAGGCTGAGTTCATGCGTAAGGGCATTGAGATGCAGATGAAAAGCCAGAAAGATCAGGCCGAGATTCGCATTAAAGAGGCTCAATTAGCAGTCCAGCAACTGCAAGCGGTTTTGGCTATGGACTTGGCTGACGAGGATACCCGTAACAAACAGGCTGAGATTGTGCTGAAGACGATTAAAGAGCTAGGGAGCCTGACTGGTGGATAAAGCACAGTGGGCAATTAACCTGCTTAGGGAGCCGATGTTTCAGGAGATGATGGAAGAACTCCGAGGCAACGAGCTTAACAAATTTATAAATAGTAATTATGGTGAGACTGAGATTAGGGAACAAGCGTATATGCGCCTCCGAGTCTTGGAATCCGTTGAATCCTATCTCGAAAGCGTTGCTGCTCAGAAGATGATTGACGAGAAAAGGATGAAGATTTTGTAACTCGCATCGGGCGATTCCCGATATAATTTAGGAAACTTATGAGCGATACTCAAAACACGACACCTGAGGGTAGTGGTGAGTTAACAGTGGATGGTGCAGCTAACGCTATCTTGGGTCTAATGGGTGGGGAAGAAGGCTCCGAACAGGAACAACCTGAACTTCAAGCAGAGGCCAACGATAGCGAGGCCGAATCTGAGGAATCTTACGAGGAATCAGAGGCAGAACAAGATGATGGCGAGGATGAGCAAGAGGAGCCTCAGAAATTCCGTGTCAAAGCCGCTGGCGAAGAACGGGAGGTAACCCTTGATGAGCTTATCAAGTCTTATCAACTTGGCACAGATTACACTAAGAAATCGCAAGCTGTAGCTGAGGAACGCAAGGCGGTTGAGGCCGAGCGCCAAGCGGTTCAAGAGGCTAAGGCTATGCGCGATCAATACGCGCAGCGGTTGGAGATCATCGAGCAGATGTTGAACCAGCCGCAGGAAGCAGAGAATCTGGAGTATTTGAAAGAGACTGACCCTATCGGTTATGCCGTGAAGGTCGCTGAGATGTCTCAGAAGGAGAAACAGTTAGCGCAGGTTCGTGCCGAGCGTGAGCGCATCATGCAACAGCAGGAATATGACAGGCAACAACAGATGAGACAGATGATTTCTGTTGAGTCCGAGAAGCTAGTTGCTGCGATACCTGAGTATGCTGATCCGAACAAGGGCGAGACAATCCGCAAGGAAATCCGCAGTTTCGGTAAGCAGATGGGATTCTCTGACGAGGAATTGGCTAATGTGTTCGATTCCAGAGCAGTTCTGACGCTGTACAAGGCTATGCAATACGACAAGTTACAGTCGAGCAAACCTGCTGTTAACAAGAAGGTTTCAGAGGCTCCCAAGGCGATTAAGCCAGGCGTTTCTAAGCCGAGAGACAGTAATAGCGAGGAACTGAGAAAACTTAAAGCGCGAGCTAAGTCATCCGGAAGGGTGGCAGATGCCGCAAGTGTATTTGAACGATTCTTATAAGGAATGTAATCATGGCAACTTATACCGCCCACAGCGCGATTGGTCAGCGCGAAGATTTGACCGATGTAATCTATGACATTTCGCCTACCGAGACTCCTTTCATGTCTTCGATTGGCAAGACGAAAGCTACGGCTGTCTACCACGAGTGGCAGACCGACACCCTTGCAGCCGCTACTACTGCTAACGCCGCTGTTGAAGGTGCTGACGCTTCGGACGCTACCCTGTCTCCGACTGTTCGTCTTGGCAACTACACTCAGATCCTGCAAAAGACTATCAAAGTCTCTGGCACTCTGGACACAGTGAACAAAGCAGGCAGAAAATCTGAAAAAGCTTATCAACTTGCTAAGGCCTCCCAGGAAATTAAGCGAGACCTAGAGACCATCCTGCTGTCGAATCAGGGCCGTGATGCTGGCAACGGTTCTACTGCTCGTAAGATGGGTTCGCTGCTGTCATGGATCAAGACTAACTCGTCTGCTCAGACTAACGGTGGCGATCCTACGACTATCGGTGTTTCGACCCGTACTGACGGTAACACTCGTACATTCACTGAAGCCCTGCTGAAAGAAGTCGTGGCTGAGGTGTTCGTATCCGGTGGTTCGCCTAAGGTTCTGATGGTTGGCGCAACTGGTAAGCAGAAGGTGTCTTCGTTCACTGGTATCGCTGAGACTCGTTTCAATGTAACTGGTGCTGCTCCTTCGACGATCATTGGCGCGGCTGACATCTACGTTAGCGACTTCGGCAATATGTCGGTTGTACCTAACCGCTTCATGCGTACCCGTGAGGCGCTGATCCTCGATCCTGAGTATGCAGCAATTGCTTACCTGCGTCCGTTCCAGACTAACGAACTGGCTAAGGCTGGCGATGCTGACAAGACTCAGATCCTGGTTGAATGCACACTTGAGGTTAAGAACGAGGCTGCTCATGGCATCGTTGCTGACCTGAATATGGCTCTGTAAATAAGATAGCCCCTGACCTTATGGTTGGGGGCTTTTCTACGAGGATTTATGACCTATAGACAATCTGTTGTTCATGCGGACGGTGATGGCGGGATTATCATCGAGACTAAACAAGATGTTTCCGAGATACTAGAAAGTAACAAGGAAATACTAGAGGCAGACAAGCAAAGGACTGGGCATCTAAAAGACCTTCATCATGTAGCAAGAATCCCGTTTACGGTTATTGATGACCTGAACAAGATGGGGATAATGAAGGGGTTTCAGATAGTAGATGATGCTGCTTTTGCTCGATGGCTCAACAATTCCGATAATGCACAATGGAAGGTTTATAGGGGAACTATATGATCGTTGGAGTTTGCGTACCAGCTAGGGATGAGGTTCATACAGCGTTTGCATTTGACTTTGCCAAGATGGTTGGTAGAGACTCAAAGCATCGTTGCTCTAAGGAAGGTAATGGGCTAAAACTCTATACGATGGCAGGAACGCTGATATTCGATCAGAGAGAGAAGCTAGTAGATGCTGCTCTGGCTGAGGGATGTGAGGCGATTCTGTTTATTGATTCAGACATGAGGTTTCCTGCTGACATTATTGACGTTTTGTTAAGTAGGGATGTTCCGATTGTTGGGGTTAATGCGGTAACGAGAAGGAAGCCGACATTACCGACTGCGTTGAATCTGGAGATTGAGAAGAATGACGAGGGGAAGATTATTCGTCATGCTTGGCATAAAGTAGATTCGATGAATAGAGAGGGCGTAGAGCCTGTTACAGCGGTTGGTTTTGGTGCGGTGATGATTCGTAAGGAAGTCTTTGAGAAGGTTCCTAAGCCTTGGTTTGATGTAGGTTGGGGGTCAAAGGGGATTATTGGTGAGGATGTGCATTTCTGCATTAAGGCTTTAGATGCAGAATTCCAGACTTATGTAGATCACAGTCTCTCAAAGCATATTGGTCACATTGGTACTTACGAGTATCGATGGGAAGATGTAGAGGATGGCGCTATAGAGGCGCACAATAACGGGAAATAGACATGGCATTTACGAGCTACAGTGACCTAAAGACTACGATAGCGAACTATCTAGCTCGTAGTGATTTGACTGATGTTATTCCTGACTTTATTCGGTTGGCTGAGGAACGGTTACGCCGTGATCTAAGAACCCGTCAGATGTTGGTGGTAGCTACTGCTAGCACAGTTGGTGGAGAATCCAAGGTAGGACTGCCAGCAGACTTCTTGGAAATGCGCGATATTCATCTGAATACGAATCCGATCACTTCACTTTCTTACGAAGCCCCTAATACGTTTTATTCAAGCTCCAGACCGACTGAATCTGGTATCCCAAGAATATACACGGTGTTGGCTTCAGAGTTGCAATTTGCCCCTATTCCCGATACTGCGTATACGGTTCAGATGTTATATTACGCAAAGCCTGTGCTTATGAGTGATAGTAACGTCAGTAATACATTCTTGCTTAATTATCCAGATGCTTTGTTGTATGCTGCATTAGGCGAGGCTGAACCGTATTTAATGAATGATGCTAGGTTGCAAGTTTGGGCATCTTTATATGATCGTGCAATAACATCGATCAATACTTCTGACCAAGCTAGTGAATATAGCGGTCAGCCTATGTCAATGTCTTATAACGTGAGGTGAAATCATGGCAGAAATGTCAAACTATCTCGAAAACGCGCTAATTAACGCTACTTTGAGAAACACAAGCTACACAAGCCCTACAACGGTTTATGTGGCTCTTTACACTACAGACCCTACTGATGCAGATACTGGAACTGAGGTTTCTGGTGGTTCTTATGCTCGTCAGGCTGTAACCTTTGGTTCTCCGTCTAATGGTGTATCTACGAACAGTGCATCTGTGACATTCCCGACTGCTACAGGCAACTGGGGAACAATTACGCACATTGGTATTCGTGATGCGTCAACGGCTGGCAATCTTCTGTATCACACTCCGCTGGATACATCTAAGACTGTTAACACCAGTGACGTATTTACTATTTCATCTGGTAATCTTTCCGTTACTTTGGAGTAAACAATGGCACTTGTTATTGCTGATCGGGTAAGGGAAACGTCCACCACTACCGGAACTGGCACATTGACACTGGACGGTGCTGTTAGTGGGTATCGTACATTTAGCTCCGGTATCGGCAATAGCAATACCTGTTACTACACGATTACGTTAGGCGCTGATTACGAGATAGGTTTAGGTACGGTTAGTGCTGGTCAATTGGCTAGAACTACGATTCTTAAATCAAGTAATTCCAATAATGCGGTTAACTTTGGTGCTGGTACTAAGGATGTATTTGCGACTTATCCTGGTGATAAAGCTGTAGTAACCGATAATACGCATACATTTACGGCTGCTCAAACATTTAGGGCTTCTAATGCAATTCGCTCTGAAGCAGCGTCAACTCAAGATGCTGTTGTGATAGCTGGCAGAGCTGGAGGTACAAGTTCTTATGCAGTAACGATAACCCCTGCGACATTATCGGCTAATCGCACTTTGACGCTTCCTAATGCGTCTGGAACAATCGTTACAAGCATATCGGACGGTGGCTCCAATATATTTTTGGCTAACACTTTCGGAGGATTTTAATCATGGCTGTTACTGCAACCCCTATTTTTACGCAAACCCCTAATGTTGGTGCATTGAATGCGCTTCTTAGCACTGCGATGACCAACACTAAGGCATTTGACGGTACTGAAACTGCTGGTACTGCAATGGCTTTAGTTTTTACTGCTGGCGCTGATGGCTCTAGGGTGGATCAAGTTGTTTGCCGTTTGTCTTCTACTAACGGCGCTACCGCTTCTGGTACATCTGCTGCCACTTTGGTTCGTTTCTGGATTAATAACGGATCTGCCAACACTACTGCTGGCAACAATATCTTCATTGGTGAAGTTGCCATTCCTGCTACTGCTGTGACCGCTTTGGGTACATCTGCTCTAGCAACGTATTCTTTGACGTTGCCGACAAACGGATTGAATCTTCCTGCGTCATACAGGATTTATGCTGGTACGACGGTAGCTGCTGGCGGTACGAACATTGCGATTGCTGTTAGTGCACTCGGAGGAAATTACTAATGCGAGTTCTTCATAGAACATCGTTTGAATATTCTCCGTCATATCTGGAGGATGTTTACACGATAAACGATGCTCCAGCGTTTGAGATTGATCCTGGCAATGGATCTCTCCAGTTGGTGACTTTGGGAGCTAACCGTACTCCCAAGGGAACTAATTTTAGTTCTGGAGATGCAGTGACACTAATGGTAGACGATGGTTCTGCTGCGACACTAACGTGGACTGATACTACATTCGGCACATCGGGCGTTACTTGGAAAACTGACTCTGGTTCCGCTCCGACACTGAACACGACAGGCTATACGGTGATCGTGCTGTGGAAGGTGAGTACGCAGGTTTACGGCGCTCGCGTGGGGAATAACTAATGCTGGCTAAACAATTACAGGGCGCAGCGTTAGCAACTCAGCCCGTGTACGTGGAAGAGGTCTTCCAAAGCTGGCTCTACACGGGTAATGGCTCTACGCAGACGATCACGAACGGGGTTGATCTGTCTGGTAAGGGCGGATTGGTTTGGACTAAAAGCAGGAGCAACGCCACTTCTAGTGAACTGCGCGACACTCTTAGAGGGGCTACAAAAAGTCTACGGCCTGACTCAACAGCTGCTCAAGTAACAGATACAGGAAGTGCATTAACTTCTTTTAATTCTGACGGCTTTTCTTTAGGTGCTGATACATATTTCACTACAACTAACGTCAATGGACGAACCTACGCCTCATGGACATTCCGCAAGCAAGCGAAGTTCTTTGATGTGGTGACGTATACGGGGAACAGCGTTGCAGGACGTACCATTTCGCACAATCTTGGATCTGTGCCGGGCTGTATTATTGTAAAAAATATTACTAATGCAGCTAATTGGGAGGTTTATCACAGAAGCGCGGCTGCTGCTGGCTTTACCGCAGCACAAAGCAAACTCAATTTAAACACTACCGGCGCAGTTACTGATGACAACCAAGCATGGAACGGAACAGCTCCGACTTCTACCGTGTTTTCTGTCGGTGATGGATTACGCACAAACCAATCAGGAAGCAACTACGTCGCCTACCTATTCGCCCACGACGCAGGAGGGTTTGGTGATGACGGTCTACAGAATGTGGTTACTTGTGGGGGTTTTACGACTAATGGAAGTGGCATTGCTACAGTAAATCTTGGATATGAGCCTCAGTTTATTTTATTTAAACGAACAGATAGTGCTGATAACTGGGAAACTATTGACACTATGCGAGGTTTTTCAATCAATGGTAATGGCACAAGTAGTAGTGTCCGTCGTTTAAATGCCAATGCTTCAGACGCAGAAACATCTTCTTCAGCGTTTGAAATGTATTTGACATCTACAGGATTTGCCACAAATCAGTATTTTTATAACGCAACCTACATCTACATCGCCATCCGTCGTGGGCCAATGCGACCACCCACGAGTGGGACGAGTGTGTTTAGCCCGCAAACATATACAGAAATAATCACAAACCCAACGACGTTAACAACTGGTTGGCCTACCGATTTGCACCTGATTTCAAGAAGAACTGGAACAACAACATTTTATGTTGCAGACAGGTTAAGAGGTTCAATTTTAGGGAATGAAAACTTTTTAGAAACGCCGTCTACTGTTGCGGAAACTGATTATTCAACTAGTCCACCTTTATTTACATCAAATACAGGAATTGTAATAACAAATTTATTTAACAATACCGGAGGACAAACAGATATTTCTTATCAATTCCGTCGCGCCCCCGGCTTCTTTGATGTGGTGTGCTATACGGGGACTGGGGCTAACAGAACGGTCAGTCACAACTTGGGTGCTGTGCCTGAGTTGATGATTGTAAAAACAAGAGTTAATGCTAGAGATTGGATTGTTTATACAGCGGCAACTGGAAACACTGATAGATTAATTTTAAACAAGACTGATGCAAAAGTAGCTAACAGTGCTGATTGGGATAATACTTCTCCAACATCTTCAGTATTTACGGTTGGTGGCAACTATGTTGTAAATGATTTAAATGCTGGAATGGTAGCTTACCTATTCGCCTCTGTCTCAGGAGTATCCAAAGTAGGCAGCTACACGGGCAACGGTTCAAGCCAGACTATCAACTGCGGGTTCACTGCTGGTGCGCGGTTTGTAATGATTAAGCGTACGGATAGCACTGGTGATTGGCTTGTCGCAGATACGGCTAGAGGGTTGGTAAGTGGCAATGACCCGCTATTGCGCTTAAATTCAACGGCAGCAGAAGTGACTACGCTGGATTGGATTGATCCAGATAATAGCGGGTTCATCATCAATCAAGAGACAACCGCCAATGCAAATGTAAACAATGCAACATATATCTTTTTGGCAATTGCTTGAGGACAATTATGGAAATCAGACTAAGATCAACCGGACAAGTGATGACAGAAAGCGAGTTTCGTGCTGCTCATCCGAACACCAGTTTCCCGCAGCAATTGACCGTTGAACTACTAGATGGATTCGATGCTGATCCGGTACTAAACGGAGCGCAGCCTAGTGCTGGTCGTTATCAGACTGTGGCTCGTGATGGTGTTGAGGAAGTTAATGGCAAGTGGTTCACCAAGTTTGTGTTGGCGGACATGGATGCTGACGCTATTGCTGCGGTGGATGCACAACAAGCAACATCGGTTCGTAATTCTAGGGATGAAAAGCTAAAATCTACGGACTGGACTCAGGTTGATGACGCTCCTGTGGATAAAGCTACATGGGCTACTTACCGTCAGGCGTTGAGAGATATTCCTGCTCAAGCAGGGTTTCCTTGGGATGTAAATTGGCCTGTGGAGCCTTAAATGCTTGGATTTATACCGCTAAGTGCTGCTTCTGTATCTGATAACAGTATTACAACTATTGTTCCTGCTAATGCTGTTGTAGTTGGTAGGTCTGTTGTAACGGCTTCTGGTACTCGTCAGGCTAGTGCTAATGCTTCTGTATTAGGTCGTGCCTTAGTAACGGCTTACGAGGGCGCTATACAGGGCAATGCGGCTATTTTAGCTAGGGCTATAGTTACTGCTAAAGAGGCTACGGTTAGCGGTAATGCTGCGATTAACGGTAGGGCTGTTGTTACTGCTAAAGGCGGTTATTCGCTAAGTGCTGTAGCTGCCATAGTTGGAACATCAACGGTTACTGCTAACGGTACTAAATTTGTTGGTGGTAATGCTGCAATATTGGGAAGATCTTCTCTTTCTGCTGATGCTTTTGTTTCTTTAGGTGGATCTGCTCAAATTACTGGTACAGCGATTGTTACTGCTAATTTAAGCCTGAATGTTTTTGCTTCTGGTAGTGTGAATGCTAAATCTTTGTTCACTGCAAAAGGTGCTCTTTACGGTGAGCAGTGGGTAGATAGTCCAGTAGTTACTACAACGTGGTTAGTACAATGAAACAAAAAATCATGTTTGGCGAGTGGTTACCCGATCAGCCTGGTGTTATGGGCGCGGTAACAGAAGCTAAGAATTGTTATCCAGTTACTAACGGATATGCTCCTATTAAGAGTGAGGCTGATTATTCTTCTGATGCTGATACTGACTTAATTACTGTTTTTGCTGGTAAGTATGATTCAATTACTAGCTTATTTGCGGCTAGTGATTCAAAAGTATACAAGTTTGATAGTTCTAATTTTAGTTTAACTGCATTAAATACAACTGGATATTCAGGTATTGAGTCATGGGATATTACCCAGTTTGGCTCTAAGATGATTTTAGCCAATGGTGTCAATAAGCTGCAATCTGTAACTTTAAATGTAACACCACAGCCAATTGGCGATTTAGCTGCTAGTGCTCCTGTTGCTAGATATGTAACAGTTGTTCGTGATTTTGTTGTTGCTGCTAACGATGGCACAAATACGAGTAAGGTTTACTGGTCAGATATAAATGATGAAACGGACTGGACTCCTGCGGCTACTTCTCAATCTGACTTTCAGGTAATTCCTGATGGTGGAGACATTACGGGTTTAGCAGGTGGTGAGTATGGACTTATCTTCTTAGAACGCGCTATTTACCGGATGAGCTATACAGGCTCTCCGTTTTTCTTTCAGTTTGACGCTATTTCTAGGACTTTGGGCTGTATTTCCAATGGATCTATTACTCAATATGGAAATTTGACTTATTTCCTTGCAGACGATGGATTTTATGTTTGCGATGGGCAGTCAACTAGAAGCATTGGTGCTGAGAAAGTAAATCGTTGGTTTTTTTCTAATGCTATTCCTAGTCAAATTGCTACAGGAATGAGTTCTACTGTTGACCCAGTTAATAAGTTAATTTATTGGAAATTTAATAATATTTTTGGTTCTAATAGCATTCTTATTTATTCAATTGAATTAAATAAATGGTCTTATGCAGAAACTACAGCTACAGCCGTTGCGTTTGGTCTAACTCCTAGTGCTACGCTTGAGCAAATTGATATTTACTTTTTTAATAGTTCTGGAGCAAAAACAGGAACGTATACCCAGAGTGGCACTACTGTTACTGTTTCAGTGACGAATCATGGGGTAGAGACTAATGCTCGAATAAAATTTGATGCGACTTCTGGTGCTGGAGTAGATGGCACATTTCCAATAACAAAAGTTGATGCAAATACATTTACATTTACAGCGGCTGCAAGTGCGACTATTTCTACATCAAATTGCACAATAACATTCCCAGATATTGATAATCCAGCAAGCCAAATACCTTTAGATTCTCGTGTCTGGGCTGGTGGTATTTTGCTATTGCTTGGTGCATCTGGCAGGAAAATTATTGCTTTCTCTGGTCAACCTAAGTCTGCCAGTATATCAACGGGTGATATTGATGTAGGACGGTCTACCGTATTGTTAGTTAAGCCAATTATTGATGCTGGTAGCGGAACAACGAGTGCTATTGTTGATGTTGCAAGCCGTAATAATCTTTACGAACAAGTAATTTATTATGCAACAGGAACGATGAATGCTTCTATTGATGCTGAAAACCGTATTGGTTTCCGTTCTAACGGTGATTACCACCGATTAAGACTAACTCCGGAGGGGGAAAGCTGGAAAACGGCTATTGGTCTTGAGGTTGATATTGTGAAACAAGGTGATCGATAAAAAGGGATTATAAGTGACAGACAGAAGTGTACAGTTTCGGACTTTACCGCCATTTGGTGCAACTGAGCGACAAGTTGCTGAGGTTGTTCGCGGGATTATGGACGGAAAGACCAATAATGCAGGATACTTTACGACAGCAACCAGTGCAACACAGACAACATTAAACGACCCCAGAATTAGTTACGATTCAGCAATTATTTTCACGCCAATGAACGATAAAGGCGCTCAGGAAATGGCTAAATTATGGGTAGGAACTAGGTCTAAAGGGTCTGCCGTAATAAATCATGCCAGTAATGCTCATGTTTGCGAATTCATGTATATAGTTGTCGGATGACAGAATTTAAATATATCCCTGTGGAGGATCTCCGCAAATGGTGGCCCAGTCTTCGTGCTGGTTTAGACAAAATTAAGAGTCATAGTTCTGAAAATTGGATACCTGAAGACGTATATACAGATTGTTGGAACCAAAAGGCTATGCTGTGGGTAGCCCTAAAGAATAACCATTTTTATGGCTTCTTTATCCTGCAACCAATGGGCGAGGAACTGCACGTTTGGGCTGCATGGTCGTTAGAAAATGATTATCAAGAAGTGCAAAAAGGTTTACAATTTATAAAAAATATGGCTAGAGATGCTAAGTTTAAATACTTGACATTTGCTAGTCATAGGCCAGGGTGGGTTCGTAGGGCTAAAGCCTATGGATTCCGTCCTAGAAAATGGATATGCGAGGTGTGATATGGGCGGTGGTGGAGGAAGACAAGAGAGTAAAACGGAGATAGGCCCAGAGTTTAAGCCTTTTATTACTTATAGTCTGGGTGAGGCAAGAAGGCTTTATGAGTCCATGCCGCAAGCGCCTGAAACGCTGGCTCCAGAGCAGTCTGAGTTTTCTAAGTTAGCCATTGCAAAGGCAGCAGAACGCGCTCAGGCTGGTTCTCCGCTATTGGAGGCTGGTCAGGCAGAGCAATTGGCTACGATTCAAGGGCGTGGCGTTAATCCATTCTTATCGGGTGCTCTGGAACAGGCTAACCGTCTGTCTGGTGAGCAATATACCAAGAATATCCAGAATCTACAGTCTCAGGCTGCGTCAATGGGTCGCTATGGGTCTGCTGCTCAAGGTCAACAGCAAATGAACGCTCAGGACGTATTTGCTAGGGCTTTGGCAGAACAGGGCGGTCAGTTGGCATATCAGTCTGCTGAGGCTGAACGTGCTCGTCAGATGGCTGCTGCTCAGGCTGCTCCACAGATGGCTGCTGCTGACTATGCTGATATTCAGCGCCTATTGCAAGCAGGTCAGGCTACAGAGGGTTACAGCCTCCAAGATATTCAAGGTAAGTTAGCGGCTGCAAATATTCCGTTAGAAAGATTGCAACGTGCTGCTAACGTATTCTACGGTGCTCCATTGGAGACTAAGACAACATCTACTCCACAGGGGGGTAAATAATGGGTGCTGCTGCTGCTCCGATGCTCATTGGCTCTGCCATTGGTGCTTTTACTAACAAAGATCCACTCAAGGGTGCTTTATTGGGTGGGTTTATGGGTGCTGCTGGCGGGGCTTTGATGCCGACTCTTGGCGGCCTTGGTAGTACGGCTGCGAATACGGCTGCTACGGCTGGTACTACGGCTGCGTCTGCTTTACCTGCTAATGCTGTACAAGCCTTTACTACAGGCCCAAGTGCTGCAATGCAAGCGGCTAATCTAACGACTGGGCCAACGGGTATTTTAGGCACTGAGGCTGCTAAAAGTGCTGGTAGTGGTATTTTTAGTGCGCCTAGAGCTGTAAATACAGCTATTACCCCGTCATTTGAAAGACCATTAACGCTAGGTATGCCTAATGTTGAGCCTGGTCAGGGTTATCAATACACATTGGGTGATCGATTTAGTCAAATTGGACAGTTTGCACAGCAAAATCCGGTATTGACACAGATGGCATCACAAACAGGTCAGAGCCTACTACAGCAGCCAGAAAGACCGCTTCCTGCTCCTGGACTATTGCGTGGCTCACAGATACCAATGGAAGCTGCACAGTATGACGTAGGTATACCTAAAGTTTCACTTATCTAGGTGATATATGGCAATTACAGATTACATTCCTAACGTATTTGGCTCTGCGACTCCGACAACCTATGAGGGTTTGCTTGGGATGGGGCTTATTACGCCTGAACAAATGGCGCAGACTAAAAGCACAGCCAATATTCAGGGATTGCTAGGTGCTGGTTTGGCACTAGCTCAGGGCATGAGCAAGATCGGGCCTCGTCGTTCTGCTGCTGAGAATATCTTGGGTGCATTGGCTGGTGGCTTTGGTGCTGCTGGTGGTGCGTATCAGCAGGGATTACAGAACATTGTCCAGCAACAGCAATTGCAAAGTGCCGCACTGACACAACAGCAAGCAGCGAATAGATTGAAGGCTATTCAACAAGCTGCTCAACAAAATCCTCAGTTAGCTCAACTGTTTGCTATTAATCCTGAAGAAGCTACCAAGCAAATGCTCGCTATGGAACGAGCAAAGATGTACGGCTTTGGCCCTGATGGTCAAGTTATACAAACGACAACTCAGGCCCCTTCTGCAATGCCGACTGATGGAGCTACTCAAGTTCCAATGACTGCTGATGGTGGTCAAGTTCAGCCACAAGTAAAACCGATGGTTGATCCTGCTAATGTTGCTAAAGCTAATGAATTGCGTAGAAAAGCTGCATTGGCTTTTTCTTTGGGCGATAAGGAAACTGGTAGGTTTTTCCAAGAGGAAGCCGAAAGAGTTGACCCTAAAGAACAACTCTTTTTTAGAGATGGAAGGTTAATTTCTAGTAAGCGTGGTGAGCTTGCTAATTATGGTGGTGGAAGAATTCTTACTGATGCTGAAGCTCAGTCACTTGGCCTTGATCCTAATCGAGGTAAGTGGACAATTAAAGACAATATACCTTCATTAGTTAGTGGAACATCTACAACTAAAATATTAACACCTGAAGAAGCCAAGAATAAAGGTTTGGATGTTACTGGAGGTAAAACTTACCAAATTGATCCTAACGGAAAAATTGATCTTATCCAAGGTTCAGCTACAACTGTAACAAAAACATTAACATCTGCTGAAGCTAATGCTCTTGGTTTGCCAACGAATAGAAATCAAGTTTACCAAGTTGACCAAAATGGAAAGATTGATCTTGTTCAAGGCACAGCCGAGGACAAAGAGAAATTTTCTGGTGAATATGGCAATCTTGCTTTGGCTATGTTTGGTACTTCAGACATTAGTAAACTTAGCCCAGAGCAGCGAAATAAAGTTGATTCTGAGGCTGAAAAACGAGGAATTTCAAAAGCTAAAGCAGGTGCTTCTACAATTTACACTGGTCAACTTAGCAAAACAACTGCTGGTGATGTTGAAAAAAGTGTAATTACTACTGCTGATGCTGTTACTCGACTAAATAATATTCAGTTTTCTTATAAGCCACAATATCAAAATATTGC
>Ga0129336_10000385_pt1 | contig 25651 bp, 25 predicted proteins | sample CPB6_02_DNA_FD_96878 | JGI IMG/M metagenome (GOLD analysis project Ga0129336, IMG submission 96878) | Freshwater to marine salinity gradient microbial communities from Chesapeake Bay, USA - CPBay_Sum_0.6_0.2_DNA | ecosystem: Environmental > Aquatic > Marine > Coastal | place: USA: Chesapeake... | reverse complement strand
ATGCTCTTCGACGCGATCCTGAAGCTGCACGACAAGATCCAGGACACCAAGCTCGGCGTGAACCGCCGCGACGAGGTCATCGAGCTCGAGGCGGTTGCCCTCACCGCGCCGTCGACCCTGGAGTTGAAAGGCCTCATGCGATGAGCGAGCCCACCGCCTCGGTTGTGCCGCAGGGTGTCGAGCAGCTCGACATCATCGGTGTCCGCCACGGAGCATTCGGCGCGACGGGTGCGGGCGACACCAGCGGATTCGGTGGCCTTGTCGAGCCGATCGTCCTGCCCGGTCCGGCACACCGGCCCTTCGGCGGCTGGTTCGACGAGGTGTCCGACGAGCTCGAGCTGGCGCTGAGGGCCCATGGCCTGCCGGCCGGCGAGGTGATCGAGAAGGTCGTCATCCACCGCGACGAGATCACGTACCACGTGGGCCGCGAGCACCTGGTCCCGTTCGCCACGCTGCTGCGCGACGAGCCCGGGCTCCGGTTCGAGATGTGCCTCGGAGTCGACGGCGTGCACTACCCCGGCGAGGCGGGCCGTGAACTGCACGCGATCTACCACTTCCTGTCGATCACCCACAACCGTCGGGTGCGGGTCGAGGTAGCGGTACCTGACGGCGATGCGGTCATCCCGTCCCTCGTCGCGGTCTACCCGACCTGCGACTGGCACGAGCGCGAGACCTGGGACTTCTTCGGCATCGTGTTCGAGGGCCATCCCGCCCTCACGCGGATCATGATGCCCGACGACTGGCCGGGCCATCCGCAGCGCAAGGACTACCCGCTCGGCGGCATCCCCGTGGAGTTCAAGGGCGGCACCATTCCACCACCGGATCAGCGGAGGTCGTACCACTGATGTCGACCGACAACGTCACCTTCACCAGCGCCGATGCTCCCGAGGCCGACAGCTACGCCGGCTCGTACGAGACGACCGAGGGGCGCATCTACACCGTCTCAGGCGGTGACTGGGACTCGGTGCTGCCGGCGGCCGAGGGCGAGCACGACCGCATCGTCGTCAACATGGGCCCGCAGCATCCCTCCACGCACGGTGTCCTCCGGCTGATCCTCGAGATCGACGGCGAGACCGTCACGGAGGCCCGCGCCGGCATCGGCTACCTGCACACGGGCATCGAGAAGAACATGGAGTTCCGGTCGTGGGTCCAGGGCGTCACCTTCGTGACCCGCATGGACTACCTGACCCCGATGTTCAACGAGACGGCGTACTGCCTCGCCGTCGAGAAGGCGCTCGGCATCACGGACCAGATCCCTGAGCGCGCGAACGTCATCCGCGTGATGATGATGGAGCTCAACCGGATCTCCTCCCACCTCGTGGCTCTTGCGACCGGCGGCATGGAGCTCGGCGCGCTGACGGCCATGGAGTTCGGCTTCCGCGAGCGCGAGCTGGTCCTCGACATCTTCGAGATGGTGACCGGCCTGCGCATGAACAGCGCCTACGTGCGTCCGGGCGGTGTCTCCCAGGACCTCCCCGCCGACGGTGCGCAGAAGATCCGCGAGACCATCCCCCTGCTGCGCAAGCGCCTCAAGGACACCGCGGACCTGCTCGTCGACAACTCCATCTGGATGGGCCGCACCGTCGGTGTGGGATACCTCGACCTCGCCGGCTGCATGGCCCTCGGCATCACCGGGCCGTGCCTGCGCTCGACCGGCCTCCCGCACGACCTGCGCAAGTCGCAGCCCTACTGCGGCTACGAGAACTACGAGTTCGACGTCATCACGAAGACCACCGCCGACGTCTACGGCCGCTTCCTCATCCGCATCGAGGAGATGGAGCAGTCGCTGCGCATCGTCGAGCAGGCGCTCGACCGGCTCGCACCGGGCCCGGTCATGGTCGAGGACAAGAAGATCGCGTGGCCCGCGCAGCTGTCGATCGGCAGCGACGGGCAGGGCAACTCCCTCGAGCACATCAAGGAGATCATGTCGGAGTCGATGGAGGCCCTGATCCATCACTTCAAGCTGGTCACCGAGGGATTCCGCGTCCCGGCGGGCCAGGTCTACGCGGCTGTCGAGTCGCCCAAGGGCGAGCTCGGCTGCCACATCGTCAGCGATGGCGGCACGCGGCCCTACCGGGTGCACTTCCGCGACCCGTCCTTCACCAACCTGCAGTCGATGGCCGCGATGTGCGAGGGCAGCATGATCTCCGACGTGATCGCCGCGGTCGCGAGCATCGATCCCGTCATGGGCGGCGTGGACCGGTAGGGCGAGGAGCGACATGTCGATCAGCGAGACCACGCGCGCGCAGCTCGAGGAGCTTGTGGCCAGGTACCCCCGGCCCCGCTCGGCACTGATGCCGATGCTCCACCTCATGCAGAGCCTCGACGGCGAGGTGACCCCCGACGGCATCGATGCCTGCGCAGAGCTGGCGGGCGTGAGCCCTGCCGAGGCGACGGCTGTCGCGTCCTTCTACACGATGTACCGGCGCTCACCCGGCGGCGCCCACCACATCGGCGTGTGCATCAACACGCTCTGCGGCCTGCTGGGCGGCGACGCCGTGTACGAGGCGCTGAGCGAGCGGCTCGGCGTGGGCCACGACCAGACGACCCCGGACGGCCGGTTCACGCTCGAGCGGATCGAGTGCCAGGCCGCCTGCACGCACGCACCCGTGATGACCGTCGACTGGGAGTTCATGGACGACGTCACCCCCACGTCGGCCGTCGACGTGGTCGACCGGCTCGAGCGCGGCGAGACGGTCCGATCCACGCGCGGCCCCGTCATCCGCACCTGGCGCGACACGGAGCGCTCGCTGGCCTTCCCGGACGACGGCCTTGCCGCCGAGGGGACCCCGGTCGATGCCAAGATGCTCGCCGGGCTGAGCCTGGCCAAGGAGCGCGGCATGGCCGCACCGACCACTGCACAGGAGGGCCGATGACTCCGCTGACCCCGGTCATCACCGAGCACTGGGACGACCCCGAGCTGTTCACCCTTGCGGGCTACCGCCGGCACGGCGGATACACCGCCCTCGCCTCGGCGCTGAAGCAGGATCCCGACGCGCTCATCGGCATGGTCAAGGACTCCGGCCTGCGCGGCCGGGGCGGCGCAGGGTTCCCCACCGGCCTGAAGTGGAGCTTCGTGCCGCAGAACGACGGCAAGCCCCACTACCTCGTCGTGAACGCCGACGAGTCCGAGCCGGGTGCCTGCAAGGACATCCCGATCATGATCGCCAACCCCCACTCCCTCATCGAGGGGGTCATCATCACGTCGTACGCGATCCGCGCGAACCACGCGTTCATCTACATCCGCGGAGAGGTGCCGGAGGCCATCCGCCGGGTCGCCCTCGCCATCCGCGAGGCCCGCGAGGCTGGGCTGATCGGCCGCGACATCGCGGGCAGTGGCTTCGACCTCGACGTCGTCGTGCATGCCGGCGCCGGCGCTTACATCTGCGGCGAGGAGACGGCCCTACTGGACTCCCTCGAGGGGTTCCGCGGGCAGCCGCGACTGAAGCCGCCCTTCCCGGCGGTGGCGGGCCTGTACGCATCGCCCACCGTCATCAACAACGTCGAGACCATCTGCAACATCCCCTACATCGTCGGCCGCGGCGTCGAGTGGTTCCGGCAGTTCGGCACAGAGAAGTCGCCCGGCTTCAAGGTGTTCGCGGTGTCCGGCCACGTCAACCGGCCCGGGATCTACGAGGCTCCGCTCGGCATCACGATGCGCGAGCTGCTCGACTACGCGGGCGGCATGATCGACGGGCGCGATGTCAAGTTCTGGCTTCCGGGCGGCTCGTCCGTGCCGCTGCTGACGGCCGACCATCTCGATGTCCCGATGACGTATGAAGCCATGGCCGAAGCGGGGACGATGCTGGGGACGGGCACCCCCATGGTGTTCAACGACACCGTGAGCGTCGTGAAGGCGGTGACCCGCTGGCTGGAGTTCTACAAGCACGAGTCGTGCGGCAAGTGCACCCCGTGCCGCGAGGGCACGTACTTCATCACCGGCACGCTCGAGCGCTTCGAGCACGGCCACGGCAGCGAGCGTGAGATGGAGACGCTGGTCGACCTGTGCGACCAGATCGCGGGCCGTTCGTTCTGCGCCCTCGGGGATGCCGCCGCGACCCCGTACCCCTCGGCCCTGAAGTACTTCCGTGACGAGTTCGTCGCGGCCACCACGACGCCGGTCGACGCGCAGTTCGACCCGGCGAGCGCATATGTGTTCTCGGGAGCGGCAGCGCGATGACCGTCACCAGCAACAGCGGGCCCGGATCCGACGTCGCGATGCCGACCGACCTGATCGCCGTCATCATCGACGGCGTCGAGATGAGCGTGCCCAAGGGCACGCTGGTGATCCGGGCCGCGGAGCAGCTCGGCATCGAGATCCCACGCTTCTGCGACCACCCCCTGCTCGACCCTGTTGCTGCCTGCCGCGCCTGCCTCATCGAGGTCGAGGGCATGCCCAAGCCGCAGCCCGCCTGCGCACAGGTGCTCACCGACGGCATGAACGTCCGCACGCAGTACGCATCCGAGGTCGCGCGCGCGGCCCAGGAGGGCGTCATGGAGTTCCTGCTGCTGAACCACCCGCTCGACTGCCCGGTGTGCGACAAGGGCGGTGAGTGCCCGCTGCAGAACCAGGCGATGACGGTGGGCCGCGCCGAGTCGCGCTTCGACGGCGAGAAGCGAGAGTTCGAGAAGCCGGTCAACGTCAGTGCACAGGTCCTCCTCGACCGCGAGCGCTGCGTGTCCTGCGCGCGCTGCACGCGATTCGCAGAGCAGATCGCCGGCGATCCGTCGCTCGAACTGCTGCAGCGGGGCGCCAAGCAGATCGTCGGCACCGCTGATGACACGCCCTTCGAGTCGTACTTCTCCGGAAACGTCGTGCAGATCTGCCCGGTGGGTGCGCTGACCAGCGCGTCGTACCGGTTCCGCTCGCGGCCCTTCGACCTCGTCTCAGTGCCCACGACCTGCGAGCACTGCGCGTCCGGCTGCTCGCTGCGCACCGACTACCGCCGTGGTGTCGTCACGCGGCGACTCGCATGGGACGACCCGCAGGTCAACGAGGACTGGAACTGCGACAAGGGCCGCTTCGCGTTCGCCTACCAGGTGCACGGGCGCCTGGAGAGCCCGATGATCCGCGAGAACGGCGAGCTGCGCGTCGCATCCTGGCCCGAGGCCATCGATGCCGCCGCACGCGGGCTCGCTGCTGCGCGCGGCCGGGTGGGCGTGCTCGTCGGCGGTCGCAGCACCGTCGAGGACGCCTACGCGTATGCCCGCATCGCCCGCACCGCCCTGGCCACCGACGACATCGACTTCCGGGTGCGCCAGACCTCCGAGGAGGAGGACGCCTTCCTTGCCGCCGTGGTCGCCGGCACTCCTGTGTCGGTGACCTACGAGGCGCTGGAGTCGGCGCCTGTCGTGCTGCTCGTCTGCCTCGAGCCGGAGGACGAGTCGCCGATCCTGCAGCTGCGCCTGCGCAAGGCCGCGCGGAACGGAACCCCTGTCGTCTCGATCGGTGCGGTGCGCTCGCCCGGGCTCGGCAAGGTGCGCGGACGCCTGCTGCCTGCCAGGCCCGGGGGCGAGGGCGCGGTGCTGGCGGCCCTGCCCGACGACGTGCGGGCACTGCTGGCCCAGCCCGGTGCGGTCGTCCTTGTCGGCGAGCGGGCTGCCGGCTCGGCCGGGGCACTGTCCGCAGCAGCCGCCCTGGCGCGAAGCACGGGTGCCGGGCTGGCGTGGGTGCCACGTCGCGCCGGTGAGCGCGGTGCACTCGATGCTGGAGCCCTCGCGGGCCTGCTTCCGGGTGGCCGACCGCTGTCGGACGCGTCGGCTCGCGCCGACGTCGCCCGCGCGTGGGGCATCGCGCCGACGGACCTGCCGGCACAGCGCGGACGGTCCGGCGACTCCCTGCTCGCCGCGGCCCGCGACGGCCAGCTCGGGGCGCTGCTCGTCGGCGGCGTGGAGCTTTCGGACTACGCCGATCCCCGTGGAGCGCAGGAGGCGATTGACGCCGTCGGGTTCGTCGTGTCGCTGGAGAACCACCACTCGGCCGTCACCGAGCGGGCCGACGTGATCCTGCCGGTCGCGGCGGTGACCGAGAAGGCGGGCACCTTCCTGGACTGGGAGGGCCGGCCGCGTCCGTTCGAGCAGGTCTTGCGCGATGCCCTCACGATGTCGGACGCGCGGGTGCTGGCGATGATCGCCGACGCGATGGACGTGCGCATGCCGGCCGACGTGCGCGCCATCCGCGCGGAGATGGGGTCCCTCGGCCCGTGGACAGGTGCGCGCGGCGAGGCCCCGAGCGTGGCCCCCGCGGCGTCGACCGACGCCACCGTCCTCGCCTCGTGGCGCCAGTTGCTGGACTCCGGCCTCATGCAGGACGGTGAGCCGCACCTCGCGGCGACGGCACGCCCGACCGTTGCCCTCGTCTCGGCCGCGACGGCTGCGGGAGTCGGGGAGAGCGTGACGGTCACCGGGCCTGGTGGATCGATCACGCTGCCCGTCGAGGTCGGCGACGTGGTCGACGGCGTCGTGTGGGTGCCGATGAACTCCCCGGGCTGCCACATCCACGCTGATCTCGGCGCGGTGCCCGGGTCGGGCGTACGGCTCTCCCCAGGAGGCACGGCATGAGCGACTCCCAGTTCGGGCTCTTCGGCGTCGATCCGTGGTGGCTGGTCCTGCTGAAGGTCCTCGCCATCTTCGTCATGCTCGTGCTGCTGACCCTGTTCACCATCTGGTGGGAGCGTCGTGTCGTCTCCCGCATGCAGAACCGCATCGGGCCCAACCGGGTCGGCCCGCAGGGCCTCCTGCAGTCCCTGATGGACGGCATCAAGCTGGCCCTGAAGGAGGAGATCATCCCCAAGTCGGCCCACGTGGCCGTCTACTGGCTCGCCCCGGTCATCTCGGCGACCATGGCGTTCCTCGCCTTCGCCGTGATCCCGTTCGGTCCGGAGGTCTCGATCTTCGGCGTCATGACGCCGCTGCAGCTCACCGACTTCCCGGTCTCGGTGCTGTACGTCCTTGCGATCGCCTCCATCGGCATCTACGGCATCGTGCTGGGCGGCTGGGCCTCGGGCTCGACCTATCCGCTCCTCGGCGGCCTCCGGTCGAGCGCCCAGATGATCTCGTATGAGATCGCCATGGGGCTGTCGTTCGTCGCGGTGTTCCTCTACGCCGGGTCGATGTCGACGTCCGAGATCGTCATCGCACAGGAGCCCATCTGGTTCGCAGTGATCCTGCTGCCGTCGTTCCTCATCTACTGCACGGCCATGGTCGGTGAGACCAACCGCGCCCCCTTCGACCTCCCCGAGGCCGAGGGCGAACTCGTGGGCGGTTTCCACACCGAGTACTCGTCGCTGAAGTTCGCGCTGTTCTTCCTGGCCGAGTACATCAACATGGTCACGGTCTCCGCAATGGCGGTCACCTTGTTCCTCGGCGGGTATCTCGCCCCCTGGCCCCTCTCGCTGTGGGCCGACGCCAACTCCGGCTGGTGGCCGATGCTCTGGTGGCTACTCAAGGTGCAGATCTTCATCTTCATCTTCATCTGGCTGCGCGGCACCCTTCCGCGGATGCGCTACGACCAGTTCATGCGGTTCGGCTGGAAGGTGCTCATCCCGGTCTCCATCGGCTGGATCATGGTCGTCTCCGTAGCGCGCCTGCTGCGCGAGGACGTGTCCTTCTCCACCACGGAGATCCTCATCGCAGGAGCGGTCCTCATCGTCCTGCTGCTGCTCGCCTCGTGGATCGTGCAGTCGCGCCAGGACCGTCGCCAGCGAGCCCAGGACGAGGCCGACGAGGCGGCGGCTGCCGCCCCGTTCGATCCGCTGGAGAGCGGGTTCCCGGTGCCGCCGATGCCCGGCCAGTCCTTCAGCTACACGTCCCGCCGGGCCGCTGCGGCAGGGACCACCGTCGTCCAGGAGCAGCCCGTGATCACAGCATCCGACACGTCGGGCATCGACGACCCGGAGGAGGATCGGAATGGCTGAGCTGCCCCAGGTGGTGCGCGGGTTCGGCGTCACCTTCCTGACGATGTTCAAGAAGGTCGTCACCGAGCAGTACCCCGAGCAGAAGGTCCCTCCCGCTCCCCGATTCCACGGACGCCACCAGCTCAACCGCTGGGCCGACGGGCTCGAGAAGTGCGTCGGCTGCGAGCTGTGCGCTTGGGCCTGCCCGGCCGACGCCATCCTCGTCGAGGGCGCGGACAACACCGACGAGGAGCGGTTCTCGCCGGGGGAGCGCTACGGCCGGGTCTACCAGATCAACTACCTGCGCTGCATCCTGTGCGGACTGTGCATCGAGGCGTGCCCGACCCGTGCGCTGACGATGACGAACGAGTACGAGCTCGCCGATGACTCGCGCGCCAAGCTGATCTACGAGAAGGAGGACCTCCTGGCCCCGCTCCTTCCCGGCATGGTGGCCCCGCCGCACGAGATGTACCCCGGCACGACGGAGCGCGACTACTACGCGAACAAGGTCACGGGCGCCTCGCCCGAGCAGGTGACCACCCGGGTGGCACAGGAGGAGTCGGCGTGATCATCCCCCTGGCCGAGACGGCCACCGAGACCAATGTCGGGGAGCAGGCGGTGTTCTGGGTCTGCGCCACGCTTGCAGTGGCGGGCGCGCTCGGCATGATCCTCTCCCGCAAGGCGGTGCACAGCGCCCTGTGGATCGCGCTGACCATGATCAACCTCGCGATCCTCTACGTCGCGAACTCGGCACCCTTCCTCGGGATGGTGCAGATCATCGTCTACACCGGCGCGGTGATGATGCTGTTCCTGTTCGTCCTGATGGTTGTGGGCGTCGACGCATCGGACTCCCTGATCGAGACCATCAAGGGCCAGCGCATCGCCTCCATCCTGCTGGCGGTGGGGTTCGCGATCCTGCTGGTCTGGGGAGTCGGCAGTGCGCTGACAGAGGTCTCACCAGTGGGCGTCACCGCAGCCAACGACGAGTACGGCGGCAACGTCCAGGGCATCGCCCACGTGATCTTCATCCAGTACCTCATTGTCTTCGAGCTCACGTCGGCGCTCCTCATCACGGCCGCCATGGGCGCGATGGTCCTCGCACACCGGGACCGCTGGAAGGCGCTGCTCAGCCAGCGTGAGCTCTCGATCGAGCGCTTCCGCAGCGGTGGCCACCCGGGCAACCTGCCCACACCGGGCGTGTTCGCCCGGCACAACGCGGTCGACACCCCTGCGCTGCTGCCGGACGGCGGGATCAGCGAGCTGAGCGTCCCGGCGCCGGTCCGAGTGCGTGGCGACGAGCGGCCACTCGACCGGGTCGACATCGACGAGGTTCGCCAGATCAGCGAGGGCGAGACCGACCTGCCGGAGGGGAGGCAGTCATGAACCCGGCCAATTACGTGCTCCTCTCGGCGGTGCTCTTCAGCATCGGGGCCGTCGGCGTCCTGGTGCGACGCAATGCGATCGTCGTGTTCATGAGCGTCGAGCTGATGCTCAATGCTGCGAATCTGGCGTTCGTGGCCTTCGCCCGCATGAACGGCAACCTCGACGGGCAGACGGTCGCCTTCTTCGTGATGGTCGTCGCCGCGGCGGAGGTGGTGGTCGGCCTGGCCATCATCGTGACCATCTTCCGCACCCGCCGCTCGGCGTCCATCGACGAACCGAACCTGCTCAAGTACTGACATCCCCCACCCCCGACGATCGATAGGACTGCCGTGACCGAGTTGATGCCCGCTGAGGGGGTGTTCTCCCTCATCTGGCTGCTCATCGCCCTGCCCCTGGCCGGGGCCGTGATCCTGCTGTGCGCCGGGCGCCGTACCAACTCATGGGGCCCGTACCTCGGCGTCCTGACGGTCAGCGCCTCCGCTGTGCTCGGCTGGGTGATGCTCTGGGAGATGCTGCAGGTCTCCCCGGAGCAGCGCACGGTGGAGCAGAACCTCTACTCGTGGCTCGTCGTCGGGGACTTCCAGGCGGACATGGCCTTCCAGCTCGACCAGCTGTCGATGGTGTTCGTGCTGCTCATCACGACCGTGGGTGCGCTCATCCACGTGTACTCGATCGGATACATGTCCCACGATCGGGACCGTCGCAAGTTCTTCGGCTACCTCAACCTCTTCGTCGCCGCGATGCTCATCCTGGTGCTGGCAAACAACTACCTCCTGCTCTACGTCGGCTGGGAGGGCGTCGGCCTCGCCAGCTACCTGCTGATCGGCTTCTGGCAGTACAAGCCATCGGCTGCGGCGGCCGCGAAGAAGGCGTTCGTCATCAACCGGGTGGGCGACGTGGGCCTGAGCCTGGCGATCATGCTGATGTTCGTCACCTTCGGAACGGTCAGCTTCGAGGGGGTATTCGGTTCCGCCGATGAGGCCAGCCAGGGCACCCTCAACGCGATCGGCCTTCTGCTCCTGCTGGCGGCAGCGGGCAAGTCCGCACAGTTCCCTCTCCAGGCCTGGCTGCTCGACGCGATGGAGGGCCCGACCCCGGTCTCCGCCCTGATCCATGCGGCCACCATGGTCACCGCAGGCGTCTACCTGATCACCCGCAGCAACGCGATCTTCGACATCGCGGAGCTCGCGGCGACCGCGGTCATCGTCGTCGGCGTGATCACTGTGTTCATGGGCGCGATCATCGGCTCAGCCAAGGACGACATCAAGAAGTCGCTCGCCGGATCGACCATGAGCCAGATCGGCTACATGGTCGCGGCGGTGGGCCTCGGACCGATCGGGTACGTCTTCGGCATCTTCCACCTCCTGACCCACGGCGTGTTCAAGGCCGGCCTGTTCCTCGGTGCCGGCTCGGTAATGCATGGCATGAACGACAACGTGAACATGCGCCGCTACGGCGCGCTGCGCACCGTCATGTTCATCACCTTCATCACGTTCGCCGCGGGCTGGCTGTCAATCCTCGGAATCCCGCCCTTCTCGGGCTTCTGGTCCAAGGACGAGATCATCCACGCGGCGTTCGAGCAGGGCGTGGTCGTGGGAGTCCTGCTGGTCATCGCCGCGGGCATCACGGGCTTCTACATGACGCGCATGTTCATCATGACCTTCCTGGGCAAGGCTCGATGGGAGGAGGGCGTGCATCCCCACGAGTCGCCCAAGGTCATGACGATCCCGCTCATCATCCTCGCCCTCGGCTCGACCTTCCTCGGCATGGCCCTGCTCTTCTGGGGCGACATCGAGTCGTGGCTCGAGCCGGTGGTCGGCTTCGAGTCGAAGCCTGCGGCTCTGTCGACTGCAGCCACGATCGCCATCTCCCTGACGGTCGTGATCATGGGCGCGATCGTCGCCTACGTCATGTACTGGCGGCGCCCGGTCCCGATCGAGGAGCCCCGCGGCTCGTGGCTCACGCGCGCGGCCCGCGAGGAGCTCTACGGCAACCAGGTGAACGACGCACTCGTCGTCAAGCCCACCTACGTCGCAGCCCGGGCCACCGCGGTGCTTGACGCCAAGGTCGTCGACGGGGTGGTGAACGGATCGGCCGCCTTCGTCGGCGCCCTGTCCACCCGGCTCCGCCGGTACCAGACCGGCTTCGTCCGCTCGTACGCACTGTCGATGGTGGGAGGCGCCGTTCTCGTCGTCCTCGCCCTGGTCCTGGTGAGGGCATCGTGAACTACCCGTGGCTGACGACCCTGATGGTCGTGCCCCTGGTCGGGAGCATCGTCGTCGCGCTGCTGCCGCGTGCCCGAGGCGTGCTCGCCAAGCAGGTCGCGCTCCTGTTCTCCCTCGTCACCCTCGGCCTGACGATCGCGGTGGCGCTGCAGTTCTCCGCGACCTCCGCCGAGCGCTTCCAGTTCGTCGAGTCCCATCCGTGGATCCCGGCCTTCGGCATCTCCTACTCGGTCGGCATCGACGGCATCAGCCTCGTGCTCATCGCCCTGGCGGCCACCCTGGTCCCGATCGTGATCCTGGCGGGATGGAACGAGGCAGACACCGCGGCGGGCGGGTCGGTCAAGGGCTACTTCGCGCTGATCCTCGTCCTCGAGGCCCTCATGATCGGGGTCTTCGCAGCCACCGACGTGTTCCTCTTCTATGTCTTCTTCGAGGTCATGCTGGTTCCGACCTACTTCATGATCGGGCGCTTCGGTGGGCCGCAGCGGTCCTACGCCGCGGTCAAGTTCCTGATCTACAGCCTCGTCGGCGGCCTGCTGATGCTGGCCGCCCTGATCGGCCTGTACGTGGTGTCCGCCCAGGTGACCGGGACCGGGACCTTTGACTTCGGCGCACTTGTCGGCATCGAGATCGACCCCGATCTGCAGAAGCTGCTGTTCCTCGGTTTCTTCATCGCCTTCGCCATCAAGGCGCCGCTGTGGCCGTTCCACACGTGGCTGCCGGACGCCGCCGCCGAGGCCAGGCCTGGCACGTCGGTGCTCCTTATCGGCGTGCTCGACAAGGTGGGCACATTCGGGATGATCCGGTACTGCCTGGAGATCTTCCCCGCGGCATCGGAGTTCTACGCACCGATCGTGATCGCCCTCGCCGTGATCGGCATCTTCTACGGGGCCCTGCTCGCGCTGCGGCAGCACGACATGAAGCGACTGTTCGCGTACTCGTCGATGTCCCACTTCGGATTCATCACGCTCGGCATCTTCGTGTTCACCTCACAGGGGCAGTCCGGCTCGGTGGTCTACATGGTCGCCCACGGCCTGTCCACGGCCGCGCTGTTCCTGACCGCCGGGTTCCTGATCGCGCGCACGCACGGCTCGAGCCTGATCTCGGACTACTCGGGTGTGAACTCCGTGGCCCCTGTGCTGGCAGGGTTCTTCCTGGTCGCGGCGCTGTCGTCACTGGCGCTGCCGGGCATGCTGTCGTTCGTCGGCGAGTTCCTCGTTCTGCTGGGCGCCTTCGAGCGGTACCTGTGGGTCGGTGCCGTGGCCACGATCGGCATCGTCATCACGGCCGCGTACGTCCTGCGGCTCTACCAGAAGACCATGACCGGCCCGCTCAAGCCCGGGCTCGAGGGCATCGGCGACCTGAAGGGCCGTGAGGTGACCGCACTGGTGCCCGTGGCGGTGCTGAGCATCGTCCTCGGCTTCTTCCCGGCCCCGCTCACCGACGTGATCAACCCGGCGGTGGACCAGGTGATGACCTCGATCGGTGCCACCGATCCCGAGCCGGAGATCCGATCAGCCGGCGCGACGACGGAAGGGGGCTCGTCGTGACCGAGTTCACTCCTCCGGAGATCAACTACTACGCGATCGCCCCCATCCTGATCATGTTCGGGGCGGCCATCGTCTCCGTCCTCGTCGAGGCCTTCGTTCCGCGGCGCGGGCGCCGCCCGACCCAGCTCGTGCTGGTCATCGGCTCGATCGTCGCCGCCCTCGCCGTGACGATCGACCTGCGCGGCACACGCCTGGTCACCGGCGCCGGCGCTGTGGCGGTCGATGGACCCACCCTGCTGCTGTGGGCCGCGCTGCTGGTCATCTCGCTGCTCGGCGCCCTGCTCATGGCCGAGCGGACCATCGACCCGGTCGGTGACTCCTTCGCGCCCCGGGCCTCGGCCCTCCCCGGGTCCGACGACGAGCAGCAGTTCGCGCGTCGGGGCTATCTGCAGACCGAGGTCTGGCCTTTCCTGCTCTTCGCGATCACCGGCATGCTCGTGTTCGTCGCCGCCAATGACCTGCTGATCATGTTCGTGGCCCTTGAGGTCATGTCCCTGCCGCTGTACCTGCTGGCCGGCATGGCGCGACGTCGTCGCCTGCTCTCGCAGGAGGCGGCGCTGAAGTACTTCATCCTCGGCGCCTTCTCCTCGGCCTTCTTCCTGTACGGCGCCGCCCTGCTCTACGGCTACAGCGGTTCCGTGGGATTCGTGGCCATCTCCGACGCGCTGACGGCCAAGCCCAGCGAGGGCACGCTCGTGGCGCTCGGCGTGGCGCTGGTGATCGTGGGCCTGCTGTTCAAGGTCTCCGCCGTACCGTTCCACCAGTGGACGCCCGACGTGTACCAGGGAGCCCCGACCTCAGTCACCGCACTGATGGCCGCAACGGTCAAGATCGCCGCGTTCGGCGCCCTTCTCCGCGTCCTGTATGTCGCGGTCGGCGGTCTGCGCTGGGACTGGACGCCGATGCTGTGGATCATCGCGGCGCTGACGATGCTCGTGGGATCCATCGTCGCGATCTCCCAGACGGACGTGAAGCGCATGCTGGCGTATTCGTCGGTGGCGCAGGCGGGCTTCATCCTCATCGGCGTGATCGCCGCGACCCCCGAGGGCCTTGCCAGCTCGCTTTTCTACCTGATCGCCTACGGCTTCACGACCATCGGCACGTTCGCCGTCGTCTCCCTGGTGCGCAACGCCTCGGGTGAGGCGACCTCGATGGCGGCGTGGGCGGGCCTGGGCCGCAAGTCGCCTCTCACCGCGGCCGTGTTCTCGCTCTTCCTGCTGTCGCTGGCCGGCATCCCCCTCACCAGCGGATTCGTCGGGAAGTTCGCCGTCTTCACCGCAGCCATCGCCAGCGGCGGAACGTGGCTGGTCATCATCGGCGTGGTCGCCAGCATCATCGCGGCCTTCTTCTACGTGCGCCTGATCGTCCTCATGTACTTCGCCAAGCCCACCGAGGACACCGCCTCCGTGGCGATCCCCTCGGCCTTCACCACCATCGCGCTGACGACTGCTGCGGTCCTGACCATCGCCCTGGGCGTGTTCCCCCAGTGGCTGCTGGACGTGCTCGAGCAGGCGGGCGTGTTCATCCGGTAGTAGCGTGAAGAAGTGAGCGATGCCCTGACGGGACTCCCCCTGCCCGATGCCGGGCTGGAGGCGATCCTCGCCGGGCAGCTCGCCCTCGTCGAGTCCGGCCTGCGCGAGGCCGTCGCAAGCGACGACCCCTTCGTGGCCGATGCCTCCCGCTACCTTGTCGACGCGGGTGGGAAGCGGTTCCGGCCGCTGCTCGTCCTCGTGGCCGCCCAGTTCGGCGACGCGGACGCGCCGGGCGTGGTCCCGGCGGGTGTCGTCGTCGAGCTCACGCACCTTGCGACGCTCTACCACGACGACGTGATGGACGAGGCCCAGCTGCGCCGGGGTGCTCCGTCGGCGAACGCGCGCTGGGACAACACGATCGCGATCCTCACCGGCGACTTCCTCTTCGCCCGCTCGTCGAAGATCCTGGCCGACCTCGGGCCGGAGGCCGTGCGCATCCAGGCCCTCACCTTCGAGCGGCTGTGCCGCGGCCAGATCCGCGAGACTGTGGGGCCCCGTGACGGGCAGGACCCGGTGCAGCATCACCTTGAGGTCGTGGCCGACAAGACGGGCTCCCTGATCGCCGCGTCTGGCTGGTACGGCGGGCTCATGGCCGGTGCGCCTGCAGAGTACGTCGAGCTGCTGACCGCCTTCGGCGAGCGGATCGGCGTGGCGTTCCAGCTCGCCGACGACCTCGTCGACATCACCTCGGAGTCGCTGCAGTCCGGCAAGACGCCGGGCACGGACCTGCGCGAGGGCATCCTCACCCTGACCGGCCTCATCGCGCTCGCGAGCGACGATCCGCAGGACGCCCGGCTGAAGGACCTCCTGGGCCGACCGCTGCCCGATGATGATGAGCATGCCGAGGCACTGGCCCTCCTTCGCGCCCATCCCGGGGTCATCGAGGCCCGCAAGGAGGCGCACGGCTGGGCCGATGCCGCTCGGGACCTGCTGGCCGGGCTTCCGGCCGGACCAGCCAGGGACGTGCTGGCCCAGCTCTGCGACTACGTGGTCTCGCGTACGGGTTGAGCCAGCCGAGTCGCGGCTGACTTCGCCGACGATTCGTCTAGATGACTGATACCGTCCAGAGGTGTCCACTGCCTCTGCGGATGCCGCCCCGCGCCCGGTCCACGACCGACCCACGCTGGTCTCGTTCGCGTCGATCGCCGCGTGGTCGTGGTTCGTCTACGGCTTCGGGGCCAGCCTCGCCCTGCTCCGCGACGATCAGGGCACCTCGGCATGGCTGGGGGGACTGCACAGCACCGCGCTGGCGCTGGGTGGCGTCATCGGGGCCCTGGTCACGCCACGGTTGAGCCACCGGTTCGGTCGCGGCGTCGTCGCGCGGGTCGGGGTCATCGGTGCTGCGGTGTGCATCACGGCCTACCTCTGGCCGGGCATGCCGGTGGGCGGGACCCTCGGGACGATCTTCATCACCTGCTTCTTCGGCAACATCGTCGTCGTCGGCGTGAACTCCTTCATCGCGGTGCACCAGGGTGCCGCGAGCCCGCCGGCCTTCACCGAGAGCCTGAGCCTCGCCGCGCTCATGGGCCTGCTCGCCCCGCTCGTGGTGGGCGCTGCCGCCGCCAGCGCCTTGGGCTGGCGCGCCGGACTCTTCGTCGCGGTCGTCGCCTTCGCGGTCATCGAGCTGTGGCGGGGACGGAGCCTCGCCGTCTACGGCGGTGCCGGCGAGGTGCGCATGCGCAAGGAGGGCGGGGCGCTGCCGTCCCGCACCTACTGGGCACTGACGGCGGGCATGCTCTACATCGGTGCGGAGTTCTGCCTCAGCCTGTGGGGCGTGGACCTGCTCCGGGAACGCGCCGGGCTGAGTCCCGCGGCCGCGGCGGCCGGGCTCAGCACCGTCCTCGGGGGCATCTTCCTCGGCCGGCTGGTCGGGATCCGGCTGACCGAGCGCATGCCGAGCGAGCGCCTTCTGCAGGTCTCGATCGTCGTCGGCCTGGCGGCGTTCCTCGTGGCGTGGGCGGTCCAGGAGACCGTCGTCATCCTCCTCGCACTATTCGTGACCGGGCTGGGCCTGGCTCTCGTCTGGCCGCTCAGCATCGCGCGGATCATCCGCTCGTCCGGCGACAACCCGGACCGCGCCTCGGCCCTGTCGCTCGCCTTCACCACCGCGGCGATCGGCCTGGCGCCATTCATCCTCGGTGCGCTGGCGAGCAGCGTGGGCGTGCACTCGGCCTTCCTGCTGGTGCCGGTGCTCCTCGTCTCCGCCCTCGTGCTCGTCGCGCTCCGCCCGGTCCCTGCCTGACCGCCTCAGTCGGGCTCGATGACCTCGAGCGCCGTCGTCCTGCTGCGCGTGTGGCGCAGTCCGTCGACCGTCAGGATGACCAGGGACGCCCAGACCAGCACGAAGCCCACCCACCTGCCGGTCGACATGACCTCCTGGAACACGACGACGCCGAGGAGGAACTGGAGCACGGGGGTCAGGTACTGCAGCAGTCCCAGTGTGGACAGCGGCATCCGCGTGGCGGCGCCGCCGAAGGCCAGCAGTGGCAGGGCCGTCACCAGGCCCAGAAGCACGAGCAGCACCGCGATCATCGGGTCACCGGTCGTGAAGCCGGACTCACCGCGCGAGGCGAAGGCGAGGATCACCACGACGGCCAGCGGGGCCAGGACGGCGGTCTCGATCGTCAGGCTGGCGACGGAGCCGATGCCCACCTGTTTCTTGAGCAGGCCGTAGATGCCGAACGACACGGCGAGCACGAGGCTGATCCATGGCACGCGCCCGTAACTTACGCCGAGCACGCCCACGGCGGCCACCGCGATGCCCACGGCTGTCCACTGCGCGGGCCGCAGGCGCTCACGCAGAAAGAGGACTCCGAGGGCCACCGTGACGAGGGGGTTGATGAAGTAGCCGAGGGAGGCCTCGACGACTTGGTCGGACTCGACGGCGTAGACGTAGACACCCCAGTTGACCGCGAGGAATGCGGCAGCGAGGGCCAGCAGGCCGACCGTGCGCGCGGATCTGGTGCTGCGCAGGATCGTGACCCAGGAGCGGGTCGCGGTGATGACGATCAGCAGGAACACGAGCGACCACACGACCCGGTTGGCCACGACCTCGACTGGAGGAACCCGGTCGAGCAGGTTGAAGTAGAGCGGGAACAGACCCCACAGCCCGTAGGCGACGATGCCGAGGAGTACCCCGGTGCCCGCCTGACTGGCCGGACGGTGCAGACGGGTCAGCTGACGATCCAGGTGTCTCCGCCGTCGATCAGCGCCTGCAGGTCCCCCGTGCCCTGCTTGGCCTGCACCTCGGCAAGCTGGTCGCGTACGAGCCGGTCGTAGCTGGGTCGCTCGATGTCGCGGAAGACCCCGATGGGTGTGTTCTCCAGCGTGCGGGGGTTCGACAGCCGCGACAGGGCGAACGCCAGGCCGGGATCCTTCGCGTGCGCGTCGTGGCGGATGACGGCGTCCTCGCCGACCTCGGCGACGTTCGCCACGGCGATGTGGCCGTCCGCCGTGCGAATCACGCCCTTCTCCATGTCCTTGCCGAACCGGATTGGCTCGCCGTCGACGAGGCGCATCATGACGTCGTCACGGGTGTCGCCGTCCTTCAGCGGCTCCCACGCGCCGTCGTTGAAGATGTTGCAGTTCTGGTAGATCTCGACGAGCGCGGTGCCCTCGTGGTTCGCGGCCGCCCGGAGGACGTCGGTCATGTGCTTGCGGTCGGAGTCGATCGTCCGCGCGACGAAGGTCGCCTCGGCGCCGAGGGCGAGCGACACCGGGTTGAACGAGTAGTCGAGCGAGCCCTCGGGGGTGGACTTGGTGATCTTCCCCTGCTCGGAGGTGGGGGAGTACTGCCCCTTGGTCAGGCCGTAGATCCGGTTGTTGAACAGCAGGATCTTCAGGTTCACGTTGCGCCGCAGGGCGTGGATGAGGTGGTTGCCGCCGATCGACAGGGCGTCGCCGTCACCGGTGATGACCCAGATCGACAGGTCCGGGCGGCTCACCGCTAGGCCGGTCGCGATGGCGGGCGCGCGTCCGTGGATGGAGTGCATCCCAAAGGTGTTCATGTAGTACGGGAAGCGGGACGAGCAGCCGATGCCGGAGACGAAGACGATGTTCTCGCGGGCCAGGCCCAGTTCGGGCAGGAAGCCCTGCACGTTCGACAGGATCGAGTAGTCCCCGCACCCGGGGCACCAGCGGACCTCCTGGTCGGACTTGAAGTCCTTGGCGGACTGCTCAACGTCCGTCTTGGGGATGAGATCGAGGTAGGTGGTCATCGGATCCTCACAGGCTCTGGACTGCTGCGGTGATGGCGGAGACGAGGTCGGTGGACTTGAACGGCATCCCGCGTACCTGCGTGATGCTCTGGATGTCGACGAGGTACCTGGCGCGCAGCAGCATGGCGAGCTGCCCGAGGTTCATCTCGGGCACCAGGACCGTGTCGTACGAGCGCAGCACCTCGCCGAGGTTCGACGGGAAGGGGTTGAGGTGCCGCAGGTGCGCCTGGGCGACCTTCGCCCCGGTGCGGCGGGTGATCTCGCATGCCGCCCCGATCGGGCCGTACGTCGATCCCCAGCCGAGGACGAGCACGCGCGCGTCGCCGTCGGGGTCGTCGACCTCCAGCGGGGGGATGGTCTTCGCGATGGCGTCGACCTTGGCCTGGCGCAGCCGCACCATGCGGTCGTGATTGTCGGGGTCGTAGGAGATGTTGCCCGTGCCGTCGGCTTTCTCCAGGCCGCCGATGCGGTGCTCCAGGCCCTTGGTGCCCGGTATCGCCCAGGGCCGCGCGAGGGTGTCCTCGTCGCGCTTGTAGGGCCAGAACACCGCCTCGCCGGAGTCGGTCACGTGGTTCGGGCCGGTGGCGAAGGCCGGGTCGATGACCGGCAGCTCGTCGACCTCCGGAACCCGCCACGGCTCGGAGCCGTTGGCGATGTAGCCGTCGGACAGCAGGAACACCGGCGTCCGGTACTCCACGGCGATGCGGGCCGCCTCGAGCGCGGCATAGAAGCAGTCCGACGGTGACTGCGGGGCCACGATCGGCACCGGGGACTCGCCGTTGCGGCCGAACATGGCCTGCAGGAGGTCGGACTGCTCCGTCTTGGTCGGCAGCCCCGTCGACGGCCCGCCGCGCTGGACGTCGATGATGATGAGGGGCAGCTCCAGCGACACCGCCAGGCCGATCGACTCGGACTTCAGGGCGATGCCCGGGCCCGAGGTCGTCGTCACGGCCAGGGCGCCGCCGTAGGCCGCGCCGATCGCCGAGCCGATGCCCGCGATCTCATCCTCGGCCTGGAAGGTCGTGACGCCGAAGCGATGGTTGCGTGCGAGCTCGTGCAGGATGTCCGACGCCGGCGTGATCGGGTACGAGCCGAGGAACAGCGGCAGGCCCGATCGCTTCGAGGCCGCGATGAGTCCGTAGGCGAGGGCCGGATTTCCGCTGATGTTGCGGTAGCGGCCCTGGGGCAGATCCGACGCCTTGGCGACCTCGTACTGGACCGAGAAGATCTCGGTAGTCTCGCCGAACGACCAGCCCGCCTCGAAGGCGGCGAGGTTGGCCGCGAGAATCTCCGGCTTCTTGGCGAACTTCTTCTCCAGGAAGGCCCGGGTGCCCTCGGCGGGGCGCGAGTACAGCCAGCACAGCAGGCCGAGGGCGTACATGTTCTTGCTCCGCTCGGCCTCCTTCTTGCTCAGGTCGAAGTCCTTGAGCGCCTCGACCGTCTGGGAGGTCAGCGCGATGGCGTGCACGTTGAAGGCCTCGAGGGAGCCGTCCTCCAGCGGGTTCGTCGCGTAGCCGACCTTCTCCAGGTTGCGCTTGGTGAACTCGTCGGTGTTGACGATGAGGTCCGCGCCGCGGGGCAGGTCCTTGACGTTCGCCTTCAGGGCGGCCGGGTTCATCGCCACCAGGACGTTGGGGGCGTCGCCCGGGGTCGTGATGTCGTGGTCGGCGAACGCCAGCTGGAAGGCCGAGACGCCCGGCACCGTGCCTGCTGGCGCCCGGATCTCAGCGGGGAAGTCGGGGAGGGTCGACAGGTCGTTGCCCATGCCGGCGGTCTCGGAGGTGAAGCGATCGCCGGTGAGCTGCATGCCGTCGCCGGAGTCCCCGGCGAATCGGATGACCACGCGATTGACGGAGACCACCTGCTTGGACACTGTCTTCCCTCGGTCGTTGGAGAGGTGCCGGAGACGTCCTCGTGAACAATGTGTGGACGTCCTACGAGCCTACACCGCGAGCATGGGCTCCGCCCTCGGCTCCGCTCACTAGCCTGAGGGCGTGCTCGCCCCCTTCCGCGCCAGGTCCGCACTGCGCCTCGCCGCGGATCCGGGGCTCGGCATCGACGTCATCGCGCTCGGGCTGGCGTGCTGCGCGGTCGAGGTCGATGCCGCGGTCGCGGCCGGACTGCTCAGGCCCGAGGAGGCAGGCGACGACCCGGCACGGGTGCGGATCCTCGTGGTGGCCGGGACGGTGACCACGCCGCTTGCTCCGGTGCTGGAGGCGGCCGTCCACCAGGGGCCGGTCCCCGATGCGGTACTCGCCTTCGGGGCGTGCGCGAGTACCGGCGGCCCGTACTGGGACTCGCCGACCGTCGTGAACGGGGCCGACCTGGTCGTGGCGGTCGACGAGTACGTGCCGGGCTGCCCGCCCCGCCCCGAGGCCCTCTGCCGGGCCGTGGCCGAGCTGGCCTCGAGGGTGGCGGCGCCATGAGCCCGATCGACGTCGTCGACGTGCCCGATCCGGGTCAGTGGACCTCGACGCTGGCCGGGTCGGCGGACGATGCGTGCGAACTGCTCACCGCGATTGACCACGGAGCCGAGCTCGAGATCCTGGTCGTGCTGCGCGGCCGGGAGGGCCTGCGGATGCTGCGCACGCGGGTTCCGGCCAAAGATCCGTGCCTCGACTCGGCCGTCGCGGTGCTGCCCGCCGTTGCCTGGCACGAGCGCGAGGTGGCGGAGATGTTCGGCGTGACGTTCGCAGGGCATCCGGACCCGCGCCCGCTGCTCCTCCGTGAGCACGTCGAGGCACCTCCCCTGCGCCGCAGCACGCCGCTGCCGGAGCGCATCGCCCGACCGTGGCCCGGGGCACGGGATGCGGGGGCACGACGACGCCCCACCCCGCCCCCGGGCGTGCGGAACTCATGGCAGGGTCGCGACGTGGACGAGGGCGCACCATGACGACGTCGCCGCGACGCGGGGTCCTCCGGCTGATCCCGAGTGCCTGCACCTCCTGCATGATCTGCGCGCAGGAGTGCCCGGCGTGGTGCATCACCATCGATGCGCACACCGAGCAGGTGAGCGAACCCGGCGCGCGGCGTCCGCGGTCGGTCAGCGTCCTGGACGCCTTCTCGATCGACTTCGGGCTGTGCATGTACTGCGGGATCTGCGTCGACGTGTGCCCCTTCGACGCACTGGAGTGGTCACCGGAGGATGACCACGCTGCCGAGCGGCGGGACGCGCTCGTGCACGACGTCGATCGGCTCGCCGCCCACTGAGACGCGGTGTCGCCACCGCGCATGATCAGCGGTAGTTGACGAACTGCACCGCGAAGTCGAGATCCGCATCGCGCAGCAGGGCCTGCACGGCCTGCAGGTCGTCGCGGCTCTTGCTGGTGACCCGCATCTCGTCACCCATGACCTGCGTCTTCACGGACTTGGGGCCCTCGTCGCGGATGAGCTTGCCGAGCTTCTTGGCCTGCTCCGACGAGATCCCCGCGGCGAAGGTCCCGTTGATCTTGTACTCCTTGCCCGAGGCCCGCGGATCCCCGGCCTGGAACGCCTTGAGGCTGATGCTGCGTTTGATCAGCTTCTCGCGGAACACCTCCAGCGCCGCCGATGCGCGCTCCTCCGTGCTGGACGTGATCTCGACGACGAGCTCGCCCTTCCACTCGATCGTGGTCTGGGTGTTCTTGAAGTCGAAGCGCTGCGCGAGCTCCTTGGCGGCCTGGTTGAGGGCGTTGTCCGCCTCCTGCCGGTCCACCTTGGACACGATGTCGAAGCTGCTGTCTGCCACGGTTCCTCCCGGTTGGTGACGACATTGTGCCAGCGCGGCGCAGGCGGCGGCAGCGCCGCCACGCAGCAGGCCTGGGCCACGGTGCCGGGCCCCTACGCTGGGCCGCATGGCCGCCGACGCGCTGCTCCTGGACCTCGATCGCACGCTCGTCGACCTGCAGTCATCGACCGACTACGCCGCCGCCCTGCGCGACGTGGAGTCGATGATGGGGAGCTGGTCGTCGGCCGAGGTGCCCGCGACCGACTGGGATCAGCCGACGATGGCCTGCATGTCGGTGCTGCACTCCCTGCTCGGCGATGCCCGCTGGTCGGAGGTCTCCGAGGCGATTGCCGTGCACGAGCGTGCGGCCGTCCCGAGGTCGACGATCATGCCGACGGTGATGGAGTCGGTCCCGCTCCTGCGCTCGGTGCCCACGGCTGTCGTCACGCTGCTGCCCGCCTCCGTCGTGGACGACGTGCTGGCATGGCATGGACTCGGCCACCGGCCCGGAGGCGAGGTCGACCTGCTGGTCGGGCGCTCGGTCGACGTGCGGCCCAAGCCGGAGCCCGACGGCCTGCTCGTGGCGTGCGCAGCGCTCGGCGTCGATCCCGAGCGCGCTGTCATGATCGGCGACTCGTCGTGGGACGCCGAGGCGGCTCGACGGGCCGGGGTGCACTTCATAGGGGTGCCGACGGCACCGCAAGCGGGCGCGGGGATGGGTGTGACCGCCGCCAGCTTCCACGACGCGGTGATGACGGCACTGGCCTGACTGCGCCGGGACGAGGTCCGCGAGTGGCTGTGTATCCTTTCCGCTGCGCCCGGCGGGTTGCCCGAGCGGCCAATGGGAGCGGACTGTAAATCCGTCGGCTTTGCCTTCGAAGGTTCGAATCCTTCACCCGCCACGGCGCAGGGGCCCGGGTCCGTCAGGACCCGGGCCCCTGCCTGTGCCATGGCCCCGTCAGCCGGGCCCGCGAGCGCTCAGGGCTGCCAGCGCGCGCACGGCGTCCGAGGATCTCTCCCAGGGCACGAGCAGGTGGTCGTGGAACCGGCCGGCGACGACGTTGCAGGTGATCCCCTCCTCGGCGAGCGCGGCACTCACGGCTGCGGTGAGTCCGACGGAGTCCAGCGCCGAGTGCACCCGCAGGGTGATCCAGGCCGCGACGAAGTCGAACGCCCATCCGCGCTCCTCGGCCTGCTGGCGGGTGACCAGCAGGCTCATGCCCTCGTCCTCCACGACCATGGCATGCGGCTGCAGCCCAGGAGGCACCGAGTCGGTGGTGACGAAGACGAATTCCCCGTCGACGAGCTCGGGGCGCATGCTCGCCAGCAGAACCGCCAGGTCGTGCTCGCCGGAGGTCATGGCTGGTCGAACGGGTAGACGACCCCGGTGAGCTCCTCGCTGACGGTCCACAGGCGCTGGGCATCCGCCGAGCGGGTCGCGGTGGCCGCGACCTTGACGATGCGCGGATGGCCGCGGGTCTCGAGGAAGCCGTCGGGGCCGATGCACGATCCGCCGGGGAGTCCCGGTGCCGTGGCGGCGAAGAGGGTCGGCCACGCCCCCTGGTCGGCACTCTGCGCCAGGACGCGGTTCATCAGCTCCATCGGCCCGACGAGCCAGGTGCGCCCGTCCATCCGAGGCCCTGCGGCCTGCAGGTTCGTCGCGGCGTAGCCGGGATGCGCGGCGAGCGACAGCATCGGGATGCCGTGGATGTCGAGGCGACGCTGCAGTTCGCGCGTGAACAGCAGGTTGGCGAGCTTGCTCTGCCCGTACGCGCCCCATCGCTGGTACCGACGGGTGGACTGCAGGTCGTCGAAGTGCATGCGCCCCATCCGGTGGGCCGTGGAGGAGACGGTCACGACTCGCGAGCGTGGGCGCGCGACCAGTGCCGGCAGGAGGAGCCCCGTCAGGGCGAAGTGACCGAGGTGGTTCGTGCCGAGCTGCATCTCGAAGCCGTCGGCCGTCTCCCGGCGGGGCAGCGCCATGACGCCGGCGTTGTTCACCAGCAGGTCCAGGCCCTCGGGGTGGTCGGAGGACCAGGCTGCCGAGAAGTCCCGGATGCTGGCGAGGTCGGCGAGATCGAACATCCCGACCTGCACATCCACCCCCGGGTGGGCTGCGCGCATGGCGTCTGCCGCGGCGGCTCCTCGGACGCTGTCGCGGACGGCCAGGGTCACCGAGGCTCCGACCCGCGCGAGCTCGCGTGCGGTCGCCAGGCCGATCCCGGAGTTCGCGCCCGTCACGATCGCCCGACGTCCGCGCAGGTCGGGCAGGTCGGCGGCGGTCCAGCGGGCGTCGGCTGCTGCTCGTGAGGAGGTGGCCATGGGGCCAGTCAACCCTGCCTGCGGACGTGCGCGCCAGATGGGCGATGTCAGGGGCAGGGGAATGCCCGGGTAGAGTGGGGCGGCTTCATGCCCCTTTAGCTCATTGGCAGAGCGCTCCCTTGGTAAGGGCGAGGTACCGGGTCCGATTCCCGGAAGGGGCTCGAGACTTCCCGGACAGGGCTCACGATCGCCCTCCCGGGACGCGGTGGGAGAATGTGCCCACCCGCGGCGGGGTAGCTCAGTTGGTAGAGCAAGCGGCTCATAATCGCTGTGTCGCCGGTTCAAGTCCGGCCTCCGCTACTCGATCACGAACGCTCGGCAGGAATGCTCGGCAGGGACCCCTGCCGAGACCACACGGAAGGCAGACGACAGTGGCCAAGGCAACGGACATCCGTCCGAAGATCACCATGGCGTGCGAGGAGTGCAAGAACCGCAACTACATCACCAAGAAGAACCGGCGGAACGATCCCGACCGGCTCGAGGTGAAGAAGTTCTGCCCCACCTGCGGCAAGCACACCGCGCACAAGGAAACCCGCTAGTCCACGCGCAATGGCGCTGAACCCGGACTTCGTCGGCCGCACGTACGCTCCCGCGGGGTCCTACCTCGTGGGCCGCGAGAAGGTGCGGGAGTTCGCCCTCGCCATCGGCGACGACAGCCCGATCTTCCGGGACCTCGAGGCCGCACGGGCCAGCGGCTACGCCGACCTCGTCGCCCCGCCCACCTTCGCGGTGATCCTCGCGCTGCAGTCGAGCCGGGTCGTCGTGCGTGATCCGGAGCTCGGCCTGGACTACTCGCGCGTGGTGCACGGGGAGCAGCGCTT
>Ga0129336_10000382_pt1 | contig 25700 bp, 21 predicted proteins | sample CPB6_02_DNA_FD_96878 | JGI IMG/M metagenome (GOLD analysis project Ga0129336, IMG submission 96878) | Freshwater to marine salinity gradient microbial communities from Chesapeake Bay, USA - CPBay_Sum_0.6_0.2_DNA | ecosystem: Environmental > Aquatic > Marine > Coastal | place: USA: Chesapeake... | reverse complement strand
CCCAAGTCAAATGAAACCTGGAAACGAAGAGTATTTGAAAGAGGGTTACGATTCACACCGCTTCCAGAAGGAATCAGGTAAGCGAAGTTGAAGTGGAATACATTGTATTTCACACCTAAACCAGTTGTGAAGTAACGACGATCTCCTTTTGTTTTGTTCTCATAGAAATAACCAGCGCGGAAGTAAAATTGGCTATTGTAAGCCCACTCAGCACCCGCACCTAGAGATACTTCTCTCATTTCTTCACCAAATCCACCAGGAGCATCTCCTAATGAACTGAACCAGCTTCCAACTACACTCTTACTTCTGTAAGCAGCAAGATCAGCAGAAGTAGCACCTTCGCCTGGAGGAGTTGGAACTAATAATTTGTTTAACTCAGCACCAAATGAAAGACTGCTTGTGCTATTGTACTTTTTAGTGTAGTTCAATCCCAAACCAAGGTTTGCAGGGATAAAGTCTTTAGCATCAGCGTTATTAGTATAAGAAATTTTAGCACCTAAATTGGATAGAACAGCTCCCCAAGCAAGACCAGTACCATTCTTTTTACCGTCGTGGTAATAACCCAGGTCAGCAGCAACTGAAGAACCTGTCTTGTAAGTTGTGCTACCGTTCGTCAATCCACCGGTAAGATTTGAATTGATATATTTTAAAGTAATACCAACTCCACTCTTGTCAGAAAGTTTACGAGAATATCCAAGATCAACGCCAAATTCACGTGGTCTGTGCTCAGTTCCCAATGCAGCTCCAGTAAAGTCAGTGAACTGAATATTGCCGAGGCTGAAATAACGCACAGAGGCTGATAAAGCTTGGTTTTCATCAAGTTTCTTAAAGCCAGTTACAGAAGCCAGGTAAACATCGTTTACCAGATCTTTCATCCAAGGTGTATACGTTGCAGAAATTCGAGAGTTAGTCTGGTTGAAAGCAACCTTACCAATGTTCCAGATTCCAGAATAAGAGTCAGGAGAAGTAGCAACTCCCATTTCACCCATACCACCCGAGCGAGCGTCAGGAGAAATACGCAAGAAAGGAACGGCAGTAGTTACAACATTAATAGGGTCAGTCTGCGCTGATACGTTGGCAGTCAGGCCACAAACTAGCAGGATGCTGGTAGTCAGTTTAAGTGCAGTTAGTCTCATTAGAAAATTTTTAAATAGTGTGTAAATATAGCTTTTTTGATCAAAAACCTTTCCAAAACAGATTTTTTTTATTGCTGAGGCATTTATACGTTAGAAAACCTTGATCAAGATGCATAAACAAAAGAATTAAACCATCTCTTATGGCGTAAAACGATGAAAAGACTACAATATTGTTAAAATATCCCTTTTTTTTAAAAAAGCTTTCAAGGCCTAAAAAATTACCTAATGCCTTGTATAAAAGGGTATTATAAGACTAAAAAATTACGGAGGCAAGGATTTATATGTAAAGCAAACTGCCTAAATTCGCAATCCCGCCTGTTGATAGCTGAATGTGAGCAATAACAAGCGCCAAACCCGCGTTAACCTTTACCAATCGAAGAATTATGATAAACTCGAGACGTTTTTTCTACTTTCTTCTTGCTTTTACTAGTATTATCGCCCTCAATGCTTGTAAGGGTAAGGGGCTTTTTTCAAAAAAACTACCTAAATCCAGCGTAACTGGATGGAATTACAACGAAAAGGGTGGTTTTCAAGTAGCACAAGCGAAAGACCAATCTGTTGGACCTGGCTTAGTTTTTATTGAGGGTGGAACTTTCACAATGGGCCAGACACAGGAAGACGTAATGGCTGATTGGAATAATATTCCGCGAAGAGTAACCGTTCCTTCATTTTACATGGATCGCACTGAGGTAGCAAATATTCATTACCGAGAGTATATTTTTTGGCTTACAAATATTTTTGACCCTTCTGATCCCGAGAATGTCAAAGTCCTACAAGGGGCCTTACCAGACACCCTTGTATGGAGAAGTGAATTAAGCTATAATGAACCCTCAGTTGAACTGTATTTTAGACACCCTGCATTTAATTATTACCCGGTTGTTGGTGTAAGTTGGAAGCAAGCTAAAGACTTTTGTCTTTGGAGATCTGACCGCTATAATGAGACTATGCTTGTTCAAAAGGGTTACATCAATAAAAACAACCTGAAGCCAGGAGCACAACAAGGCGATAACAACTTCAACACACGTTCATACCTATTGGGTTTGTATACTGCACCACCCGGCAAGGCTATGAGAGCCAGTAAAGGTCGTGCTCCACAGCAACCTAATTTGGAATCTGGGATTGTCAGCCCTGAATATCGTCTTCCATTTGAAGCCGAGTGGGAGTATGCTGCTTATGGTTTAATTGGCCAAAATCCACGCACAAGCCAGAAAGAAGGGAAAAGAGGTGAAGAATGGCAAACTAACAGACAGATTTATCCTTGGGGACAAAATGCTACCGGATTGCGCGAGAACAGGAGAGGTAGCTTGCAAGGTCAATTCTATGCAAATTTTAAAAGAGGTAATGGAGATAATGCTGGTGTAGCAGGTGGATTAAATGACCGTGCTTTTTACACTGCTCCAGTTGAGTCATACTTCCCTAATGCTTATGGCCTTTATAATATGGCTGGAAATGTTAGCGAGTGGGTTGAAGATACCTATCGTCCACTTTCAACACTCGATTTTGATGATCAGCCCTCTCCGTTTCGTGGAAATAAATTCATGAAATTATATGTAGCCGACTCCACTACAATGGATCCGTCTGTAAGATATGAGCGCGACTCCCTGGGAAGAGTAAAAATGCAAGAAGTAACAGAGGCCGATACCCGTAACAGAAGAAATTATCAGCGAGGCAATTTAATTGATTTCTTAGATGGAGATTCATTATCTGGAGTCGCTTATGGATATGGAATATCTACTTTGTTAGACCCCCAACGTTCTAAAGTTTACAAAGGAGGAAGTTGGAATGATCGTGCATATTGGCTAAGTCCAGGTGCTCGTCGGTTTTTAGAAGAAGATTTAAGCTCAGCAACTATTGGCTTCCGCTGTGCAATGAATCGTGTAGGTAGTCCTGAACAGGGAAAAAAACGTAAAACGGGTCAATACTTTCCAGTCAAGCGACAAAAAAGATAATTTACAAACGATATTGAAAACCCTCCCTACGGAGGGTTTTTTTATAAGTTGCCAAGTACATTTGCATCATGTCTATCGACTCATTGTATTCACTTTTTCAACAATACCCTTCCGTGCAAACGGATACTCGTCAGTTAACTCCTGGTTCACTTTTTTTTGCATTGAAAGGAGACAACTTTAATGGTAATCAATTTGCCAAACAAGCACTAGACGCAGGAGCAGTTGCAGCAATTATTGACGACCCTTCTTACTACATTGATGATCGCACTATCGTGGTGGACGATGTTTTGACCACCTTACAAGCATTGGCCAAAAAACATCGTGAGCAATTTTCAATTCCATTTTTGGCAATTACTGGAAGTAATGGGAAAACTACATCAAAAGAATTAGTACATGCTGTGTTGTCCACTACTTTTAAAACATACACTACACTGGGCAATCTTAACAACCATATCGGTATTCCACTTACACTACTACGTGTGCAAAAAGATGCAGAGATGGCCGTTATAGAGATGGGCGCTAATCATCAAAAAGAAATTGCAGGCTATTGTAAATATGCATTGCCCACACACGGGATTATTACGAATTGTGGCAAAGCACACTTAGAAGGTTTTGGCGGTGTTGAAGGGGTGAGAAAAGGAAAAGGAGAGTTATTTGATTTTATCAGACAGGAAAACGGAGTTGTTTTTATCAATTTAGATTTAGCATACTTAAGTGAGATGTCAATGGGCATCCAAAACAAAATAACATTCGGATCGGCGCAAGGAGAAACAGTTGGAACAATAATCAAAGCGGATCCATTTTTATGTGTAAGTATTCATACTACGGCAAAAGGCGCTTTACCTGAGTTATCTTCGATACAAACTCAATTAGTAGGCGATTATAATTTATCCAATGTGTTATTAGCAGTATCTGTGGGAATTCATTTTGGTGTTTCCCCTCATGCAATCAAAACAGCACTAGAAAATTACCAACCTACCAACAGCCGGTCACAGTTAATTAAAAAAGGAACTAATTCAATCATCTTAGATGCATACAATGCCAATCCGAGTAGCATGCAGGTAGCCATTGAAAACTTTAGTAAGATACAAGCTGAGAAAAAGATAGTCATGCTGGGTTCAATGGCAGAATTAGGAGAGGAAAGCAGTAAAGAGCATCAGCAAATCATCGATTTAATTAGCAAATACGATTTTCAAAATGTTGTGTTGGTGGGTGAACAATTTGGTCAATTGAAACATCCTTATATCCAATTCGGCACGTCAAAAGAGGCTGCAGATTGGTATCATGCTAAAATTTTTGAAAACACCCACTTTCTGATTAAAGGAAGCAGGAGCATGAAGATGGAAACAATTTTAAGCTAACTATTCATGAACTGGAGAAAAATTTTTCCTGATTTTGACACATCTCTACTTGCGTTGATTGAAAAAGAAGCAACTCTTAAAACGTTTCAACCCGGCGAGATTATTATGCGTACGGGCCAGTTCATCAAATCCACCGCTTTGATCGTTAATGGAAGAGTTAAAATTTATCGTGAAGGGCCTGATGGTGGTGAGTTCTTAATGTATTATATAGGCCCAGGCCAAGCATGTGCCGTCTCTATGATTTGTGCAATCCAGGCGAGATCCAGCGAGATCACAGCCGTGGCAGAAGAAGAAACGGAAATTTTGCTTTTGCCTATTCAATTGATGGACCAGCTCATGAGAGAACATAAGTCTTGGTATCAATTCGTCATTCAAACCTATAGAAGCCGTTTTGATGAATTACTAGCTGTTGTTGATGATGTAGCTTTTCGCAATATGGATGAGCGACTAGAATTTTATTTAAAGCGGTATCAAGAAAAAACAGGTAAACAAAAAATTGAACTTTCCCATCAGCAGATTGCAGAGGATTTAAATAGTTCTCGAGAAGTTATCTCCCGGCTTTTGAAAAAAATGGAACAACGTGGACTCGTTAAGCTAAATCGAAATATGATTGAGTTAACAAAGTGACAAAGATCACACATCATCGTGAAAGTGAAATTTAGATTCGCGAAAATTAAACTATGCCAGCAATGACTGCAATTACTTTTGACTTTCTCTCTCTACTTGGCTTGATTGCATCACTTTTAATTGGACTTTCATTGGGTTTGATTGGAGGAGGAGGGTCTATTCTCACTGTACCAGTACTTGTCTACCTTTTTGGAGTAGATCCGGTTCTTGCTACCGCTTACTCACTTTTTATAGTAGGATTTACTAGTTTAATTGGAACTTATCCGAAATATAAAGAAGGACTTGTTAATGTAAAAACTGCACTAATTTTTGGCGCTCCCTCTATCGCAATGGTTTTTTTGACAAGAAAATATATAGTGCCTGCTATTCCGGTTGAACTATTCACTACAGCATCGTTTGCACTTACAAAAAGCATGTTACTCATGTTACTATTTGCATTGTTAATGATTGCTGCTTCCTTTTCAATGATTCTTGATAAAAAATCTTCCAATATAAATTCTTCAGGAGAAAGCATCTCCTTCAATTACCCCTTGATCATCATAGAGGGAACCATCGTAGGACTATTAACAGGGCTTGTAGGGGCTGGAGGAGGTTTTCTAATCATTCCAGCCCTTGTGTTGCTAACAAAACTACCTATGAAGGAGGCAGTTGGCACCTCCCTTTTGATTATTGCAGCAAAATCCCTGATAGGCTTTCTTGGCGATCTTTCACAGCAAAAGATGGATTGGACCTTATTAGCGATGGTATCAAGTATGGCTGTGATAGGAATATTTATTGGCAATAAATGGAGTAAAAAAATTGACGGTCAAAAGCTAAAAAAGGGATTTGGCTGGTTCGTACTAGTTATGGGAGTATATATTCTGGTAAAAGAAAGTACTGGAGGAGCTCATTAGAGTGTGACTTGAATCACGTTAGAATTATTATAATTAACGAAATTTGCGACTAGAGACAAAAAATAAATTTTTATGAAAGTTGAACAGATTTATACCGGATGCCTTGCACAAGGCGCTTATTATATTGAAAGTAAGGGGGAAGCCGCAGTAATAGATCCGCTTCGTGAAGTAGCCCCTTATATTCAAAAGGCCACAAGAAATGGTGCTACCATTAAGTATGTTTTTGAAACCCACTTTCATGCAGACTTTGTATCAGGTCACCTTGACTTAAGTAAAAAAACAGGTGCACCAATTGTTTACGGACCAAACGCTAACCCAGCATTTGAAACTATTATCGCGACTGATGGACAAGAATTTAAAATTGGAGACATCACATTGAGAGTGCTTCACACCCCAGGGCATACCATGGAGAGCACCTGCTATTTGTTACTCGACCAAAACGGAACTCCCACCTCACTATTTTCCGGTGATACTTTGTTTATTGGTGATGTAGGACGCCCAGACTTAGCACAAAAAGTGGCAAGTGATCTTACACAAGAAAAATTAGCTGGGTATTTATTTGACTCACTCAGAAATAAAATCATGCCCTTACCTGATTCAGTTAACGTTTACCCAGCACACGGCGCAGGAAGCGCCTGTGGTAAAAACATGAGTAAAGAAACTACCGACACACTGGGAAATCAAAAGAAAAATAATTATGCATTGAGAGCGGATATGACCAAAGAAGAATTTATCAAAGAAGTAACAAATGGACTAACTGCTCCTCCAGCCTATTTCCCTTTAAATGTAATGATGAATATTCAAGGGTACGACAGTATTGATAAGGTGCTGGAAAGAGGTCAACATGCATTAAGCCCCGATGCATTTGAGGCTGCTGCTAATGAAACTGGAGCCTTGATTTTAGACACCCGTGCACCACAAACTTTTGCAGCTGGATTTGTACCTAACTCCATTAATATTGGAATTGATGGTCAATTTGCTCCTTGGGTAGGCGCAATGATTCCAGATATCAAACAGGAAATCTTGTTAATCTGTGACGAAGGAAGAGAGGAAGAAGTAGTTACTCGATTAGCACGCGTGGGGTATGATTTTACAATAGGTTATTTAAAAGGAGGCTTTGCTGCCTGGAAACAAGCCGGTAAAGAAGTTGATCAAATTCAATCTGTTGATGTCGACCTGCTAGCGGCAATTATGGAAAAGCAATCTATTAATATTTTAGATGTTAGAAAAAAGAGTGAATATTTGAGTGAGCATATTGTAGACGTAGAAAATACTCCTCTTGATTTTGTCAATGATTCCATGACGCAAATTGACAAAGACAAAACCTATTATGTACATTGCGCAGGAGGATACCGTTCCATGATTTTTACCTCCATTTTACGCGCACGCGGATTTGACAAATTGATCGATGTCAAAGGCGGATACAAAGCAATTAAGGACAGCGGAAAATTTAAGCTCACTGATTACGTTTGCCCCACTACCCTTTTATAAAAATTAAATTTGAACTATGTCATTCTTAAAAGAATTAGTAAATAACCCAGCCACCACTATTGTTGACGTACGTAGTCCATGGGAGTTTGAAAGTGGAAATTATCCTGGAGCAATCAATATTCCTTTAGAAGAACTGCCCCAACGCGTTTCTGAGTTTGAAGCCTTTAAAGGGTCGATTGTCCTCTATTGCAGAAGCGGTAATCGTAGTGGGATGGCATTAAATTTTTTGAAACAACAAGGATTTGAAAATCTCACTAATGGTGGTGGAATCAATGATATGTTGAGTTTGCGCTGATGATAAAGACACTCGCCACACTTCTATTATTTTTTTCTATTGTTACCGGATGGACACAAACCAGATATGAATCCTGGACACGATTGAATTTTAATTACTGGGGAAACAAAAAGACTGGAATTGGACTTGAATTGCATCATCGCAGGCAATCCAACTATTGGGTCACTGAGAAAAATATTTTTGATGAACCCATGCTTACGATTATTAGGCCATGGCTTTATCGTAAAATTGGCAAAGGCTGGATGCTATCAACAAGTCCCCTATCCTTTCATGCTTACCGAGACATCCTTAATCAATCCGGTATTACAAGGAACTATATAGAGCTGCGTTCCACTTATGGAATTCAACGAAATTTAAAACTAAAGGGTATCACCAATAGAAATCGGGCTTGGTATGAATTCAGATTTTCAGATATAAGTAGGCCAAATATTATTTTTCAAACAAGACTAAGAATCCAAAATACTTTTCTGCTCCCTATCAAAAAAATTAGCACAAACTTCAGCATCAACTACAATGTAACAAATGAATTTTTCATCAACCAGCGAAAAGAAATAATCGCTTTTGATCACAACCGCTTTTTCAATGGCTTACAATTAAAAAAACAGAATTACGAAATCAATCTAGGCTACCAGTGGAGCCGACATAATAGTAGCTCTTCTCCCTACTCCCGTCACCAAGTTTTTTTAAATACCAGCATTGATTTGTAACTTTTGTCTAAATATACCGCTATGCCGATTAAATCGCTTCTTTCAACATTTGCTCTCTCCCTTTCTATTTCATTATTGCTAGCGCAAGAAAACAGCCTATCCCCCAACCAATTTAACCGATACTTAAATAAAGAAGGTGTCGTATTAGTGGATGTGCGGACCCCGGCTGAATGGAGAGCAGGGAGGATTATCGGAGCTCGTTTACAAAACGTACAGGAAGCAGATAGTTTTAAAGTGGCTATTGAATCGTGGGAAAGGACACAAACTTATTTACTGTACTGCAGATCTGGGAAAAGAAGTCAGCGCGCAATGGAACTCTTAAAAAATAATGGTTTTACAAATGTTTATGATTTGGATGGGGGATTTGTTGCTTGGGAAAAAAGCAAACCAGGTAAGGAAGGAAAGATAATTACTCCCCTCCATAAAGTAGTAATACAAGTAAGTAGCGGAGACTCCCTGGTCTGGAAAGGTTTGATGAATAATCTCAAACACTTGCAGATGGGCTGGGGAGATAGTGCGCAAATTGTGGTGATTGCACATGGACAAGGATTAGACTTATTTCGCAAAGACATGAGCACCCAACTAGATAAAATCAGCTCATTCTCCAAAATAGGAATACAGTTTAATGCGTGCGAAAACACAATGACAGAGCGAAAAATTACCAAGGAGATGCTTGCAAAAGAAGTGGGAACAGTAAAAATGGGGTTGGGAGAAATTGTTCATTTGCAAGAACTTGGCTGGAGTTATATAAAAGCAGGTTTTTAAGAGGTAAAATGTGACCATTGTCACCGAAAAATTTCACTACTTCACAGATGTTTGGAGTAGTACAAAAAGAAGCTATGAATCAATCTAAATCTCAAAATCAATCTAGGAGAAATTTTTTGAGAAAAACTGCACTTGCTGGAATTGGCAGTGGCATGGCATTAACAAGTGGAGCAGCGGTAGCGAGTTCAACTTTTACTGGCCAATCAACTTCTACAAATAGGCCTGAAGCAGATAATCGATTCTCTATACTTTATACATCTGATATTCACGCCCAATTACATACACATGATGAGTTTTTCTGGGAAAATGAAAAACCTGTATATCGTAAGAGAGGTGGGTTAGCTGTTCTAAAAACAATGATTGAAACCTATCGAAACCAAAATCCATCACAAACTTTATTGATTGACGGTGGCGATTACTTTCATGGTAGTGCCATTGCTTCCTATACAGAAGGAGAGGCTTTAATTCCTCTACTTAATACATTCAATTATGACTTGATACTGCCAGGAAATTGGGAGGTAGTTTACAAAAAAAAGAAGATGCTTTATGATATGGGGCATTCCACTGCTGCAAAGATTTGTGCAAATATGTGGCATGATACAAAGGACTCGGATAACGGCGAACTAATCTACCCTCCCTATTGGATTAAATATATTGCAGGAGCCAAAGTTGGATTTATCGGTTACACAGATCATCTTATACCTAAAAGACAATCACCCGCATATAGCGAAGGCATTCGTTTCACACATGCCGATTTCAATGTAGCTAAATACATCAAACTATTAAAAGAGGTTGAAGGCTGTGGAATTATATTGATTGTAACGCATATGGGTCTCGCGCAGCAGGTAGGTTTATCAAATAACCCAGTCGTTGCTGGCGCAGATTTCATTTTAGGTGCAGATACGCACGAGAGAGTACGAGTTCCTATTGAAGGAAAATACACTAAAGTAGTAGAGTGTGGGGCATTCGGCTCATTTTTAGGAAAGCTAGATATTGAAGTAGAAAATGGAAAAATGAAAAGCTACACATATAACTTATTAGATGTTGACCCAAAAAAATATTCACCCGATTCTACGCTTCTGAAAGCGATTGAAAAAACAGAAGCTCCATTCAAAAAAGAATTAGAAAGAGTGATTGGCTCAACGACTACCCCACTAGTTCGATATTTTGTACTTGAAACTCCGATGGATAATTTAATTACAGATGCGGTTAAATGGAAATTCAAACCTGATATTGCTTTGAGCAATGGGTTTAGATTTTGTCAACCACTAGCCATCGATCCAACTAAGAAATCAACCTCCATTACCAATGAGTTTTTGTGGAATATGCTACCAGTAGATAGCGAAGCCAAAACAGGCAAGGTAACAGGACGTCAACTTTGGGATTGGTTAGAAAAAGAATTACATAACGCATTTGCAAAAGATCCATCCAAAAGATTTGGGGGTTGGTTTGTACGCTTTTCAGGAATGGAAGTCAATTGTACTATTGGAAATGAACTAGGAAAACGTGTAAATAGTATACGTGTTAATGGAGAACCTATCCAGTTGGAAAAATTATACTCGATTGTTGCTTGTGAAAGAGAGGGTGATCCGGATGACACACTTTGTAGAATTGAAAAAGTAATTGCGCCCACAAAACTCGGCACCAATCTTCACCAAGTCATTGAGGAGTACTTAGCTGTTCACTCGCCCGTATCTCCTGTTTTACAAAATCGTGTAACGGCTACAGACCAACCCTCAACCCTACTTACACAATTACAAGGCACCACTTATCAATTTCGTTAACCCCCCCTTTGGAAATGAAAAAAAATTGGAGAGAAAACTGGCCATTATTCCTCATCATTGGGGTGGTATTAGCCGTATTCTTGAAATATATTTTTTTGTCCACTACAACTATCAAATCCGAATCTTCTTTTTTAACCTACGATAGTAATTGGGTAAGCCCCAGTTTATTTATTGACCGAACGCTTGAAGGTGAAAATCGTACACTTGTTATTTATGGACAAGAATTGATTGCACATACTTCTCGCTATTTAGGCCCCCGCGGAAGTGTAGCACAAATCAGCAATGGCATGAACTGTCAAAATTGTCATTTAAATGCGGGTAAAAAAACATGGGGCAATAATTATGGCGCTGTGGCATCTACCTATCCCCGATTTAGAGACAGAAGCGGAAGCATCGAAAGCATTTACAAGCGTGTTAGCGATTGCTTTGAGAGGAGTTTAAATGGATCAGCGCCGGATAGTTTGAGTAAAGAGTATAAAGCCATCGAAGCATATATTAAATGGGTAGGAAGGGATGTACCAAAGGGTGTGACTCCAAAACAAACCGGGATTTATAAACTTCCCTTTTTAGACCGTGCCGCTAATCCTGCACAAGGAAGACTTGTGTACCAAAGTCAATGTCAACGATGCCACGGAGAAAATGGAGAAGGCATATTATCCCTTAACGAAATTGAATATGAATATCCCCCTCTTTGGGGTGAACACAGCTACAATAATGGCGCAGGCCTGTATCGACTATCTCGGTTTGCAGGTTTTGTATATAGTAATATGCCAAATAATGAAGCGAGCCACGAACATCCAGTTTTAAGTATAGAAGACAGTTGGGATGTAGCTGCATTTGTTAATAGCCAACCCAGGCCCTCAAAAGATTTGCATCTGGATTGGCCAGATATCTCAAAAAAACCAATTGACCACCCTTTCGGTCCTTACGCAGATGGTTTTTCTGAACCACAACATAAATTTGGTCCTTACCCTCCTATCGTTGCTAAAAGAGAAAAACTAAAAAAGTCAAAATAAAATATACTAAATCAACTCCCATGCTAGAACTAATCAAACAACCTTGGCCTTGGTATGTATCAGGACCTTTAATTGGTCTTACCGTTCCACTATTACTTATACTAGGAAACAAAACATTTGGAATTTCCTCATCGCTTAGACATGTATGTGCCATTTGTATGCCGTCGAATATTCCCTTTTTCAAATATGATTGGAAAAAAGAAGTTTGGAATTTATTTTTTGTGGGCGGCGTATTTATTGGCGGCGTGGTCGCTACACTTTTTTTAACATCGGCTGCCCCCATTGAAGTGAACCCTAAATTAGCGGCAGAGTTAGCTACTTATGGAGTGACTAATTATAATGGACTTGTTCCAAAAGATCTTTTTAACTGGCCTGCCCTACTTTCCATTAGAGGATTCATTCTGATGGTAGTCGGAGGATTCTTGGTTGGATTTGGCACTCGATATGCAGGAGGATGTACATCAGGACACGCCATTATGGGATTGAGTAATCTACAATGGCCCTCACTTATTGCCACCTGCTGTTTTATGATTGGCGGCTTTATTGTTGCTAATCTTGTTCTTCCTTTCATTCTTACACTTTAATACAACTTACCTATGCAAAACAATAGCAATACTGATTTTGAAATACGCTCTGAAAATGCAATGTGCGTAAATCAAAGTGAATTAGACAAACCCTTATACTCCATGTTAAAATATATGATAGCCGGAGTTTTATTCGGTATCATCTTAATTAAGGCAGAAGTGATTTCGTGGTTTCGCATCCAAGAAATGTTTCGCTTACAAAGTTTTCACATGTACGGTGTAATTGGCTCTGCAGTAGTGGTGGGAGCCATTAGTGTTTTTCTCATCAAAAAATTAAAGATTAAATCTATTGAGGGAGAAATAATTAAACTAGAGGACAAAAAATTCAGCAAAGGCCAAATTTACGGAGGCCTACTTTTTGGATTTGGATGGGCCTTAACCGGTGCTTGTCCTGGACCTTTATTTGCACAACTTGGAACAGGTGCTACAGTCATTGCAGTCACGCTCCTTAGTGCTATAGCAGGTACATGGACGTATGGATTCTTTAAAGAGAAACTACCTCACTAAATGAAATACTTAAAAACTCATTTTCTCACCATAATTGGAGTCATCGTAGGTTCTATTGCTGGATTTTTATATTGGCAACAGGTAGGATGTATCTCAGGCACCTGCCCTATCACATCAACCTGGCATAACAGTACTGCCTATGGAGCATTAATGGGAGGGCTACTCTTTAGTTTATTTCAAACCTCAAAAAATGACAGCGACGCAAGAGAAATTTAGTGATATTATCAAAGGAACTACTCCAGTATTAGTTGATTTTTTTGCAGAGTGGTGTGGACCTTGCAAAATAATGAAACCAATTTTAGAAGAATTACACCAGCGCATGGGCAACAAAGTGCGTATCTTAAAAATTGACATAGACAAAAGCCAAGCAGCAGCCTCGGCATTTCAAATTCAAAGTGTACCCACTTTACTCCTATTTAAAGAGGGAAAAGTTCAATGGAGACAGTCAGGTGTAGTACGTACGCAAGAATTAGAATCAATCATTCGAAATCATCTTGCATAATAATGAACACTACTACCTCCCCAAAAAGATCCTACCTCTCTTCAACATTACAATGTCGATGTCCACGTTGTAGAGAGGGTAAACTTTTCAAAAATCCGCTTCGATTTACATTCAAAGGAAATCTCGACATGAATAAAAGCTGTCCAATCTGTGGACAGCCCACAGAAATAGAGGTAGGCTTTTATTATGGCACTGGATATGTGAGCTACGCTCTTACTGTAGCCCTTACTGTTTCCACATTGGTTGCCTGGTGGGTATTAATTGGCTTTTCCACCGAAGACAATCGGTTTTTTTGGTGGATGGGTCTGAACGCAATTTTTCTCATTTTAATACAACCACTACTCATGCGTTTAAGTCGTAGTATTTGGATTTCCTGGTTTGTATCATATGAACCCGAATGGCACACTAACCCACTAGATGCAGAGGCCTTTGAGCGCATCAATTCCAACCAATCTAACAACTGGTAAAAAGCTGGATTTCCGTATTTTTGCGGCCCTTCAGGAGACTTGTCCGAGTGGTTGAAGGAGCACGCCTGGAAAGTGTGTATACCTCTAAAGGGTATCGAGGGTTCGAATCCCTCAGTCTCCGCAACTTCTAATCGCAACTAATTGAAATATCATACGATGCGATTTTTTTAAGTAGGCGGAACAAAAAAATGACCAATTTTATTGAAGTATTATCCCTGCTCACTCAAGATACCATTTATCAACTAGCATAATTGCTATCTCCGCTCTTCTCATCTTGGTGTACCTCAAAAAGTATGATTTAAATTCATGTCGGATGTAAGTCATTATCACAGGCGAGGGTAGCAAATATTAATTTATACTAATAATAAACACTTATTAAATATTATGCAGGGAACTCCTCTTAAATGTTGAGCCAAAGTAAGACAAAACGTTCAATTGTAATGGCAAGTGAATTAAAATCAAAAGATTTTAAAAGGATTCTAAAAACTACCTATCGGTGGGTAATGCCACCCTGTTATTCTAATTTTTAGATACAAAAAACAGTAACTAGAAAAATAAAATTAAATTTAACTAACTAAAAATCTTCCTCTGCTTTGAGAACTATTCACTGCTTTATAATTAAAGTAACTTTTTGGGTTCTAATGATCCTTTCAACAACTGCTTGTATTTCATTGCAAGCAAACAGCAAAAGAATCAAAGATCCGGATTTCATACTGCTAGATGCTAGTTTCGAAAAAAATGTGCCCGGTTATATACATGCTACTAAAACCACTGAATATTATTTTAAGATAGTCATCAATACAAAAAAACAACTGAAATTTGACTCCCTTTGGATTGATTCCTGTAGATTTAAAATATTTATTTCAAAATCGAATGGGACTATTAAGAATAGTTTGCCTATCCCAAAATACCGAGATACAATTTTTTTACGTGTAACTGCTGGTATTGAAAAAGCGTTAGCAGCTTTTCCAATTACCCATGAGGGAAAAGCATTAATAGGCTACCAAGTTGACAAAACCAAAAAATACTTTACAATTAATGATATTCAATTACAAACTGGCCCCTTGCGACAGTAATAAAATTTTTATTATGAAAAGAAATCTATTTTCTCTTTTGCTAATTCTCCCGCTTTCAATCTTTGCTCAAACTTGGACAACCAATTTAAATAAGCGAAATCTTACGTTAGAAGACGTGCAATCCGCATTTGCTGAACACTGGAAAAATAAACCTATAGAAAAAGGGAAAGGCTATAAACAATTTAAACGTTGGGAATGGTTTATGTCAACGAGGATAATGCCAGATGGCAGCCTTCCCTCAGCTGATATTACCGTCAAAAATTATACCGAGTATCTTCAAAGACAAGGATCACCAGCAAATAATCGAATTTCAGCTGCAGCGAATTGGGTATCTAACGGCCCTAATACTTCACCTGGTGGTTATAACGGTTTGGGTAGAATCAATTGCATTGCATTTCATCCAACCAACGCCAATACCTTTTGGGTAGGAACACCGGCAGGAGGTCTTTGGAAAACTACAAACGGAGGTAGCACCTGGACTACTGTAACTGATAATCTTCCTGTATTGGGTGTTAGTGATATTGCAATTGATCCGGCTAATCCCAATATTATGTATATCGCAACAGGTGATGGGGAAGGCTCCTACAGTTTGACCAGCAATTCTACTTATGCGGGAGATACAAAAAGTATTGGGGTTTTAAAGTCAACCGATGGTGGTAACACCTGGAATACAACTGGACTTAGCTGGACTGTTACTGCTGCAAAATTGATACGCCGACTTTTAATCAATCCCGTCAATCCACAATTGTTGATAGCAGCAACCTCCGATGGCATTTATCAAACTACAAATGCAGGAGTAGCTTGGACACAAGTGCAATCTGGATATTTCATGGATGCTGAATTCAAGCCAGGAGATCCTACAATTGTTTATGCAGCCACCAAAAAAACGACTACAGCTGCCACACAAATTTACCGCTCCACAAATTCTGGAAATACCTGGACATCGGTAGCCACTCTTGCAGGCGTACTCCGTGCTAATCTAGCGGTATCACCACATCTTTCAACATTAGTTGATGTGCTTGCGTGTGATGAGGAAGAAGGATTAGCTGGCTTATGGTATTCTAATAATAGCGGCGCTTCTTTTACCCGTTATTTTACTGGTACAAATAGCAATAATATGCTAAACTGGAGTTATAATGCATCTGGCAGTGGAGGGCAGGGAACTTATGACCTTGCCTATGCCATTAATCCGACTAATTCAGATGAGATTTGGCTTGGGGGAATCAACACTTGGAAAAGCACAGATGGCGGAAGCAACTGGAGTATAAAAAATATGTGGACTGGGTATACCGGAGATAACCCAAACAATGTACCAGTTGTCCATGCGGATAAACATTTTATTGCCTTTCACCCATTAACACCCGGAACCATTTTTGAATGCAACGACGGAGGACTCTATAAAAGTACAAACGGAGGGAATACTTGGACAGACCTTTCAAATGGCTTAACTATCAGCCAGCTTTATAGCATTGGCACTTCCGCCACTGTTGCAAATAATGTTATTATGGGTTTACAAGACAATGGAACAAAAGAAATTTATAACAATACTTATTTCGAAAGAACAGGCGGAGATGGAATGGAATGTATTATCGATTATACAGATGCAAACATTATGTATTCCAGTTATGTGAATGGTATGATCTATAAAACAACCAATGGTTTTACATCATCCACTACTATTGTAGATAATGATGGTACCGGCGTTAATGAGTCAGGAGCATGGCTTACCCCTTATATTATGCACCCTACAAATAATTTGACGCTACTTGTTGGAAAAACCCAAGTATACCAAACAACAAACGGTGGCAATACATGGAGTCAATTAGGAACTATCTCAGGAGCCGTTGGAAAAATTATTAGGCTGGCCTACGCTCCCTCTAACCCACAGATTATTTATGCCGCTACACGCACTCAAATTTTTAAAACGTCCAATGGTGGTACAAGTTGGGTACGACTCAACGGTACTACAAGTACCGCAGCACCAAATACCTATATTGCAGTGCATTCTACTAATCCAGATTTACTATTTGTGACGCATGGGGGATATGTTTCAAATGATAAAGTATGGTCTGTCACATCCACAAATGCACCTACTACTAGCTGGGAAAATCTCTCCGGTAATCTCCCTAACCTACCTGTTAATTGTATTGTATATCAAAATGGATCAAATAACGGAATATTTATTGGTACAGATGTGGGTGTTTATTACCGTAATGCAACCAGTAATGATTGGGTAGCATTTGATACTGGTCTGCCCAAGGTAGTTGTAACAGAACTCGAAATTTCTTATAACAATAAGAAGCTTTGGGCTGCCACATTTGGTCGGGGCTTATGGAGTACTGATCTCTGTTACATAAATGCCAGTTCTGCTGGATCAACTACATTTTGTGAAGGGGGTAGTGTCACTTTAAACTCTTCTGAAAGCACTGGAAATCAGTGGTACAAAAACAATGTGGCTATTTCTGGTGCCACTAACCCTACCTACCAAGCAACAACGAGTGGCACATATGCCGTTAGCAGTAGTGCGTGGAGCTTTTGTTCAACTGTTCAATCCAATACTGTTGTAGTTACGGTCAATCCCCTACCGGCAGCATCAATTTCTGCAGCAGGTCCCACAACACTTTGTACAGGAGGAAGTGTAGTCCTTAATGCAAATACTGGAACAGGTCTGAATTACCAATGGAAAAAAGACGGCACAAACATTTCTGGCGCAACTGCTTCAAGTTATACCACCAATTCTTCGGGTGTCTACACTGTGTTAGTTACTAATTCACTGAATTGCAATTCCACTTCTAACGCCCTTACAGTTACAACCATTTCGACCCCATCCGCACCAGTAGCTAGTACATCAGGGTCTACAACATTTTGTCAAGGAGGCAGTGTTACATTAACCTCTTCTGCGACAACTGGCAACCAATGGTATAATAATGGCACTTTAATAAGTGGTGCAACAGGCCAAAACTATATAGCAGTAGCCACAGGTCTTTATGCTGTAAATTCAACATCAGGTACATGCAGCTCTACCCTATCCAACTCAGTATCGGTTACAGTTAATCCATTACCAACAGCGAGCATAACTGCGGGTGGTTCCACTGCCTTTTGTACTGGCGCAACTGGAGTAGTCCTTAATGCCACAGCAGGAGCCGGATTAAACTATCAGTGGAAAAAAGATGGTATAAATATTTCTGGTGCAACTGCCGCAGCTTATACAGCTACAGTATCGGGTAGCTACTCAGTTGCAGTGAGTAACAGTTCTAACTGTACAAATATTTCTAGCGCAATACAGGTAACGTCCAATCCAATTCCTTCTACCCCATCTATATCTTGGAATGGCACTCAACTTACAACAACTGCTACAGGCGTAAGTTTCCAATGGTATTTAAATGGAGCGCTTATTCCTGGAGCCACTTCAGTAAGCCATACACCAGCTGCAATTGGTACCTATAAAGTAGTAGTAACTGCAAATGGCTGCTCCAACAGCAGCGATAATTATACGCTGGTTGTAACCTTTGCGGGAGGCTATCTAGCCAACCCATCCAACATCGCAGAAGTTTATCCCAATCCAGCTCAATCAAACTTTGTGATTAAATTCAACCAAACACCCGAACTTACACTGGATGTACAATTAATTAATGAAGCGGGTAATATTTTAAAAACTATTCGAACAAAAAATAAAACCACTTCAGTGAACGTAAGTCATTTGCCTTCTGGCACCTATTGGATAAAAATTAACGGTGGGGAATTCAGTCAAGTGAAAAAAATAGTAATTACAAAATAAACTAATAATTATAAAAAATAAAAAATGAAAGGCTTTTATATATCAATACTAATTTTTCTGTTGATGGTAACAGAAAGCTGTGTCAAAAAAAATAATCCTCCAGGCCCCACTACTGAACCTTCAATTGTCTTTTCTGTAAACGCAAGTGCTACCAATACGTCGCTAGCTGCTACTTTCCCTGTAACTGTTTCCCTAAACTCTGCCTTGCCATCTCCAAGTGGAATTAGTGTTGTTGCCACCGTGTTAAGTCAAGCCACCAGCGCAAGTATACCACAAAATAATGCGGTGACCAGCACTACTGCGGTAAATAATATCCAACTGATTAATTTGCCAAGACAACAATGGTGCACAGTCACCATAAAGGTTTCATCAGTAGCTACACCAACCAATAGTGCCAGCAGAACCTTCGATGTGGTATATAAATAAAATTTCTTAATGATTCGGATAAAAATGAAATGAGATTTTTGCGTTGGTATTTAGGGGTTCTGCTTTTAGCCTTTTCCCCTTGGGTTTTATCACAAAGAAGCTACAAGGACACCTCAGTTCTATCAAAAGGAGATTGGTATAAAATTGCAGTTACAAAGGAGGGAATATATAAGATTGATTATTCATTTCTTAAAAAAATGGGGGTGCCGAATAATCAGCTTATTACTTCAAAAATTCAATTATTTGGCAATGGTGGAGCAGAAATCCCCGAATCAAATGCAGCGCCTCGAATAGATGATTTAATTGAAAACGCTATTGAAGTCAATGATGGAGGAGATGGAGTAATCAACGCGGGTGACTATTTTCTTTTTTATGCCCCAGGTCCCGACAGATGGCAGTTTGACGTGGCAAATCAACATTTCACACATCAAAAGAATAATACACAGGATAGTTGTTATTATTTTCTCACTTTTCAATCAGTGGGAAAGAGAATTCAAACACGTACACTGAGTCAGCAGCCCGTAATCAACACCGAAACATATTTGGAGAGGATTTTTTATGAAAGAGACAGTATCAATATATTAAGCAGCGGGAAGCAATGGCTTGGGGAGAGTTTTAATTTTGCAAAAAATACTCTTAAACTCAATCTAGCACTAGAACAAATCAAACCAGGTACGTCTATAAATTTTAAAACTAGAGTGCTTGGAAGATCGATAAACACATCGAGCTTATTTCAAGTTTTTGCAAATAGCCAAAGTATTCTCACCATTCCCATAAGAAATGTAACGGGTAATTTGATTGACAACTATGCCGAGTGGGCAGAAGCATCTGCTTTCTTTTTCTCTTCATCACCATGTTTACTTACCTATAATTTTCAAACAATTACTAATACCGCGCAGGCATGGCTAGATTGGTTTGAGATAACATATACCCGATCACTTGCATTTGGTGAAAGTTCGCAATTTGGATTTCGCAACCTGCCTGCTACCGCACCTACGCAGGCTGTCAAGTATTCAATTTCAAATGCTACACCTACCGTCCAAGTTTGGGAGGTGACCAACGACACAGAACCAATCAAAATTACAGGCTCGTTCAGTAATCAAATCTTTTCCTTTAGTAATGAGGGTTCTAAGTTAAGGGAGCACTGGGCATTTAAAAAAGATGAATGCCCTTACCCTATTTTTTGTCAAAAAATAGCGAATCAAAATTTACATCAACCAGCCTTTGCTGAATACCTGATTTTAACACCAACACAATTCAAATCTGAGGCAAATAGGCTAGCTGAACATCACCGACAAAAAAATCAATTAAATGTAATGGTCGTTGAATGCGAAAAAGTATACCTTGAATTTGGAGGTGGTAACAGATCAGCGGTCGCACTTAGAGACTTTATTAAAATGCATTATGATCGGTCAATTTCAAGTGGATCTCAACGCTTGAAATATGTTTTACTTTTTGGAATTGGTAATTATGATTTAAAAGGAAGAACCGGTAACAGCAAAACATTTGTACCTACCTATCAAAGCCACAATTCTACACACCAACTGTTAAGTTATACATCGGACGATTTTTTTGGACTCCTCTCTGACCAAGATGATATAGAAAATCTAAACAATAGAGATACCCTTGATATTGCCATAGGGCGCTTACCCATTTCTCGCCAAGAAGAGGCCAAAAGAATTGTAGATAAAATTATCCTTTATGATAGCCCGGCTAGCTATGGACCCTGGAGAAATAATTTATTAGTAATAGCTGATGATAAAGACAACAATTTATTTTTAAATGGGGCAGAGCAAATTACTCAATCGATAAATCTCATTAACAATAATTATATTATCAATAAACTTTATGTTGATGCTTTTCCCGTAGAACGTATATTCAATAATGTTTCATCACCAGCAGTTAATCAAGCAATAATCGATGGCTTTTTTTCAGGACAATTAATCCTAAACTATGGGGGGCATGGTAATCATCAACAGTTATCATCATATCCAATTTTTTCAATAGAGCAGGCAAAGCAATTAAACAACGCAAAAAAACTACCTTTGGTGATAACAGCCACTTGCGATTTTTTTCCCTTTGATCAACCAGAAAAACTTTCAGTAGCGGCTTATCTTTTACATGGCAGTGCCAACGGGGCTATTGGGTTGATCACTACACCTCGGCCTGTGTTTGCGACTGATAATAATACCTTTAATAAGAAATTAATTCAAAGAATTTTAAAATTAAATGACTCAAGCACTCCAGTATCTTCAATCGGAGACGCCTACCTGACTTCCAAAATTCAAACAGGTACCACAATTGCAGATAAAATCAATTTGAGAAAATTTACTTTACTAGGAGATCCTGCGATGAAATTATCAATACCCCGTCATCGTATCTCTATCGATTCGATAAATGGGAATACCCTAACAATCACAAATAATATATCTACCGATACTATATCCATAATCAATGGCGCTGTTCGCAATGAAAGAGGTGAAAAAATATCTAATTTCAATGGCACTGCATACGTTAAAATAGTTGGCCCACCTAAAATAGTTTATACGCTAGCAAATGATTCTAGTGGGGCAATCGTTCCATTTTCACAACAGACCGATCACTTTTTCAATGGTACAGTGACTGTAAGAAATGGGGAATTCAAATGTTCATTTTTTACCCCAAATACTCCCTCCATTACAACCGGAAAGTTAAAATTCAGTGTGTATGCCGAAAATGGTAAAGAGGATGCAAATGGGTGGGATACTTCGTTTTATGCTGTCCCAAGAGTCGTACCCCCAACAGGAGAAGATCGAGGCCCTAAAATTGATTTATTTTTAAATGATTTTAATTTTCAAGCCGGAGGTACTGTCGGAGACCGCCCACTTTTATTAGCAAAACTTATCGATAGCTCTGGGATTAATACCATTCAGCATCAAAACGTGGATCATAATATTAAGTACTTCATTGACAATGATAGCACTCATTCCACTATTCTAAACAACTTTTTCGAGGCCAATCTAAATTCGTATCAAAGCGGAATAGTACGATACCAGCCCCCCCCCCTAACAAAGGGGAAGCATACACTCACATTTACTGCATGGGATAATGTTGGGAATAAAAGTTCCAAAAAAATTGACTTTTTCGTAAGAGAAAATGAGCAGTTTGAAATAATCAATTTAAGCTGTTTTCCGAATCCAGTAACTAATTTTGCCACATTAAAATTTGAATTAAATAAGCCCACTGAATTACTAACTGTAATTACAGAGTTATTTTCAACTCAGGGAGGATTAATAGATCGAGAAACGCTTTCAATAGAAAATCCAGAACAACAATTTCAGCTTCCACTACATTTCAACTTTACCTTGTACTCCAAAAGCCTGTACTATTTACGAGTAATTCTGATCAATAAAGAAGGAACTCAGGTGTATAAGACCTTACGCATATTAAAATTGTAATACATATTTAAACTTCCATCAAAAGAATTCACTATAAATCAGATGAAAATTAAATTTATTATTATAAGTTTTATTGCCAATAAAATTTTAGTCCACCATTTAAATTTACAATTGTGAATGATCTTAAGCACATAGTGGTATTGTTTGATGGCGACTGCACCGTTTGTAATCGTGCTATTCGATTTATTGCTTTAAGAGACAAAAAGAAAATATTTCAATTTGCTCCACTTCAGTCCTCAAAAGGAATTGAACTTTTAAAAGATTTTTCAATCAATTCCACTCAAATAAATTCCTTAGTTGTACTAGATGGAAAAAAAATATTTACGTATTCAACAGCCGTTTTACGAATCTGCAGAAATCTTAATGGCGGATGGAAACTTCTTTACATTGGCGTTTTACTTCCAAGGATAATAAGGGACAAGATATACACTTTTATAGCTGAACGACGTCACACCATTTTTAGTAATAAAGTAAGCTGTGAGACTATTCTACCTGCAGTACAAGAAAGATTATTACGATAAATCTAAAAAGCTAATTTTCTTTATTATCACTTGCCATACTTTTTGAACTAAAACCTTTTCGCGTTAAATCAAAAAAATAACCGAGCACAAAAAAATCTCTTCCAATCTCAACATTAATCCGATAATCAAACTGATGTAGAATCAAGAAAAAGTAAAAGTGAAAATTTTCTTAAGCAATTTAAAATAGTGAGCATAGAGGTTCAATGTTTCGCCTGCAACTGCGCAATTATTTTTTCAGTTCTTTTCAATGCGCTTCTTGAACGTTGTATGACAAATGCATCCATAACACGCTTTTCTTGTAATAAATTTTCAAGCATTCTATTTCCCCGTAGTTTTTTATTTAAATCTTCCGCATTGAACTCATAAACTAATGCATCGGCAGTAAAATTCATGTTTGTTTTAAGCGAAGCATGTTCCTTGTAAAGATCACTTATCCGCTGCGATAGCTTTTGACCCAAGTTTGTAAACAAATCAAAGTCATCATACCGATCATAATGCTTTAATATAGTTGATAATAATTCTTCGTCCTCTATTAGATACAACTTGCCAGATCCTTTCAGCGCTTCTATTTCGGCAGTATTACTAGCAAAAAAAGTGAAATTGAGTGAGCGACCAGCATATAGCTTAAGAGAATCATCTTCTAACTCAATTAACCCATGCGACCAGTCAGTAAGTAAACTGTCGGCGGCGTATCCTAATTGATGATGAATCATATTAAAATGTAAATCGGCACTATCCCTACGCAACTCTGCAACCATGCGACTTGCTACTCCCCTTGCCTCTTTTCGATGCTGAAAATGCTCCACCATTCGCTCAGCTAAAACAGCTAATGAAATACCAATTACAATAACAAATATTTCTGCAATCAGTCCTTTTACAAATTTTGGCTTGTGTACTTCCATAAAAATTGAATTAACGAATATGTACTTTTCCTTGAATTAATTTATTTCCAGCAGCATCGCCTACTACTACGTAATAGATGCCTCGTGTATGTTGACGAAGGTCAACAGGTAACAACGAATAAGGCCCAGCTATAGAGAACGACTCTCGGTAAACTAGTGCGCCTTTTCCATCGTAGATATTGAGTACGCGAGTAGAAACGCTGCTTCCACTGTAGTAATACGACACGTTGAAGTTTCCATCATTCGGAGAAGGGAAGATAAACAAGCGGTTACTAACGTTAGCCGTAATCGTAAAGGTCTGCGATAGCGCAGAGCAGAACAGTCCACTTGGCCATGTTTCTCTGATGCTTACTTGGTAGACTCCTAAATCATTTATTCCAGATACATTACTTAGACTACTACTTGGAGTATAAGGTTGACTATTCTGTGTCCAATTAGTACTTATTACTCCTCCCGTGGATGTACTTGGTGCAGCAGTTAATGTAGTGGTTTGTCCAGGCAATAACGAAGTATACGGCGCAGCAGTGAGTGTAACAGTAGGCACGACGCGTATTGTCAACAGAGCAGCAGCTGAAGTTACTGGCGTTGAACAAGTATTACTGTACACAAGGCAACGGTAACGGTTACCATTCATCGCAATGATCACAGATGGTAATGACAAGCTAATAGTCGTTGCACCCGTAATATCAGTCCAAGTAGTTCCACCATTGGTGCTCACCTGCCATTGATAATTAATAGTAGGATCGCTGGAAGCAGCTACCAAAAAACTAGCTGTAGTACCGGCACATACTTCCGCATTGGCAGGAGAACGGTTCACTACAACTGGCGCATATACCGTAAGTGCTACAGCGGTAGAGTTCACGGCTGGAGCACAAATTCCACTCACTACACAGCGGTATTGGTAGCCGCTCATTGTTACAGCAGTATTGCTTACAATTAATGTGCTTGTGGTTACGCCGGCATAATTTCCTCCATTGGTCAAATTTACAAATCCAGTTCCTGTGTTTACCTGCCACTGGTACTGCACTCCTGTTCCACTTGCACCTACTGTAAATGAAACAGTAGTACCTGAGCAAGTAGATTTTGCTTGAGGTTGTGATGAAATTGCGGGGAGTGTATTAACAGTAAGTGTAACGGTGTTTGTGTTGACTGGTGAGGTACAGACTGCATTAGATAGTAAGCAGCGATACTGATAACCACTCATAGTTGGATTGTTGGAGCTGATAACAAGTGATGCAGTGGTGACACCACTATAGATAGCACCGTTTGAAAGGTTGGTAAACCCGCTACCAGTATTTACCTGCCACTGGTAAGTAAGACTGACTCCACTTGCAACAGTAGTAAAAGTAATCGCAGCGCCCGAACAAACAGTTTGCGATGTGGGCTGTGAAGACACTGTGATCGGTGCTGCAACCGTGAGTAGTCCACAATTGGAAGTAACGCTACTAGTTCCAGATGCAGAAAGAACACATCGAT
>Ga0129336_10000380_pt1 | contig 25877 bp, 25 predicted proteins | sample CPB6_02_DNA_FD_96878 | JGI IMG/M metagenome (GOLD analysis project Ga0129336, IMG submission 96878) | Freshwater to marine salinity gradient microbial communities from Chesapeake Bay, USA - CPBay_Sum_0.6_0.2_DNA | ecosystem: Environmental > Aquatic > Marine > Coastal | place: USA: Chesapeake... | reverse complement strand
GCTCCAATCGGCAGCAATCGTCCGACGCGATTCTGCAACGTGATTGCCGCGGTCTCACCGGTGAACGGCAACACGCCAGTAATCAGTTCGAGCAAAGTGGTAGCTAGCGAGTAAACATCGCTGGCGATGGTTGGCGATTCACCCGAGGCAAGTTCGGGAGCCGCATAACTCGCCTGTTCATTACTCATTGCGGTAGTCCGCAACGCACTCTTCACGCCGAAGTTGGCGAGACGAACACGATTGTCGGGTCCGAGGAACAAGTTGGCAGGGCGTAGGTCGCCATGGATGAATCCCGTCGATTCGAGATGATGGAGCGCACGGCACACGTCCACGCCCACGACGAGAGCCTGCGAAGGCGTGAGACGACGCCCCCGATCGAGGAACTCACGGAGTGAGCCTCCCTCGAAATACTCCGCCACGGTGAAGAACGTCTTCTCACCACTGATGTCCTCCACCCCCCAGTCCTCGAGCCCGGAAATCACCGGATGGGCAATTCGTGCGGTCGCCGCAGCCTGATCTTTCGCGGCCTGCAAGGCATCGGAAGCCACGGCAAGTCCGGCGTCGAGATCAACCAGATCTTTCGAAGGGGTCAGTCGAAGCACCACACGCACGTCTCGTCGAACGTCGGTGGCATCGAACACGCGGGATGATCCGGAACCCCCGCTTCGCTCCTCGCCGAGCCGATAACGACTGGCGATCGTGGTTCCGGCCAGATCAACTCGATCAGGCATCAGGCCTTCCAAACTAGTCGGCACGGCCTCGCTCACGACTGTCGAGAATGTGCCTCATTCGGCGAGAATGTTGGGGTGAAGCGGCCCAGGTTGAAGCTCGACAAGCAACTTCTCTTGGCGAGCATCGGTATCGGCATGGGCCTCACGCTGATGATCCTCGGCTTCAACACGGGACTCACCGGACGTGAAGCATCGAACATTCCCGAAGAGATCGAAGGAATTTCACCGGGCGACAACGAGCGTGTTCTTCGTCAATCACAGGTGATCGTCGATTTCGTCGAGGGCTTCAACGCCAAGTTATTCATCGATGGAATCGAGTTGCCCACCACTCGGCTGGACGAAATTTCTGCAGGTCGCCAGATCCAGCCCGGCGCCCAGATCGATCTACCACCGACGGCAATTTTTGATCCAGGCAACTACACCATCAGTTTCTTACCGCAGGAAGGTGCGCCCATCGAGCAGTTCACGCAGGGCGAACACATCGGCCGCGTGATGTTTTGGCCCATCGATCAAGACGAGAGCAAGGCGCGCTCGTACACCTGGACCTTCATCACCGACTGATCGCTCATTCGCCGACGAGTTGGCGGTATGCGTTCGCATCCATCGACGCACTTAGCGAGTCGGGGTCAACGCCTGAGAGTTCACACACCCAACCGTCACCGTACGGATCAGAGTTGATCAAGCCGGGTTCGGTACGCAGTCGTTCGTTCACACTTGCCACTACTCCAGCAACAGGCGAATAGATCTCACTCACGCTCTTCGTGCTCTCTACTTCACCCATCAGTCCACTGACGTCGACTCGTGAGCCAAGATCGGGAAGCTTGACATGCACCACGTCACCAAGTGCGTCTTGTGCGACGTCGGTGATGCCAACACGAACCACACCGCCAATCACTTGCATCCACTCGTGATTTGCTGAGTAGCGAAGGCTGTCGGGAATGTTCATCAACTTCAATTCTCTCAGTTGTCAATGCGAAGATACGAGTCGACATCCATGACGCCCTCGAGCGTTTCGTCATATGACAGTTGCACCTCAAAGAGCCAACCCGAGACGAACGGATCGTCGCCTACCAGAGAAGGTTCCTCAAGTAAACGCTCGTTGACGAAAACCACTGAACCGGCAACGGGTGAATGGATCTCAATCGACTTGTCAAAAATGACGACCGAGGCGACTGAATCACCACCGCGAACCAGTGCACCGAGACGAGGAAGCGTGACGTCTGAAACGGCTCCCTGAGCGACCAAACCCGGACATACCCCCACTCGAGCTGACTCACCCACCACATGCACCCAGCAGTGCGCGGTTGAATAACGGTATTCCCGTGGGTGCTCCACGAGCCGAGCCTACGGCTGGGCGACTGGCTGATCCGCAACCGCGCGTCTGCGACGGGCGATCACAAGGCTGGCAAGAGCAATCGCCGCCATCGCTGCAAGAACCGCCGGTATCAAGTTGCGCTGCAAGGCATTGCCTTCTTCGATGACGACAACAGTGGTGTTGAGCGTCCGCAGTTCGCCGCTCGTCGACACACCGTTGATCTGCAAGGTGTGCTCGCCGAGCGTTACCTCATCGGGAATGACGATCGATGTTGCAAACTCGCCATTTTCATCCGTCAAGAATTCACCAAGTGCAATCGGGTTCGAGAACAACCACAAGGTGATCACGCTGTTCGGTGCGAATCCAGTTACCTGAAATCGTGGAGGTTGCAGAGTTGACGGCCGACACGGAACTCGTCGTGAACATCAGCATCGCGATAGACGCGGCAACGACTGAAATCAGTGTCCGTGCAGTGAATCGAAGCGAGGATGAACGCCGAGAAGGTGCTGACGCGCGACGCGCCGAAGGACTCTCATTCGTAACGATTTTCACCACCAACTCCGCATAAGAAATTTATGTCCAAAACACGTCTAAACGCCAATGGGCATAAGGGAAATTTCGATCAACTTGATGTGAGACTCGATGTGAAAACTGAAAGAAAAACTTCATCCGATGAGTGCGTCAGTTCTCAATGATGAAAGTGCCGAAAACAATGCGTTCTTCATCGCGTCATGAAAAATCTCTCGACTCATCGTTGAGAGATCTCTGGTAACTGAACACCAAACCCTCAAGTAGTGCTTGAGGTGCTGATTAATTGGCAAAGAGGTCGGGCTGCACCCGCTCTGTGGTGATCTAGATCGAACCAGTAGCGAGCAGTTTTTCAAACTGTTCGCCACCGATGATCGGAATGCCCAACTCCTCGGCCTTCGTCACCTTCGACGCGCCGGGTGCTTCGCCAACTACGAGGCAGTACGTCTTGGCACTCACTGAGCCTGGTGATTTTCCGCCGCGATCTTTGATTGCAGCTTCGGCTTCTTCACGGGAATACCCAGCGATGGTTCCCGTCACCACCACGGCCTTTCCCTCCAAATTTTGCGGCAGAGTGCTCACCTGCACGTTGCCGAATTGCACACCACCTTTGCGCAACTTCTCGATCAGTTTCTTGTTTTCACGCTTGGCAAACCACGACGAAATTGATTCGGCGATCACCTCACCTACACCGACTACCGCGCTCAATTCCTCTGCACTTGCCTCCATGATTCGATCGAGCGAACCGAAGCGGCGGGCCAATGTTTCGGACGCGGCAGGGCCGAGGTGTTTGATGCCGAGCGCAGTGAGCAACTTGGGTAGCGGTCGCGACTTCGAAGCATCGATTGCTGCGAGAAGATTGGTAGCACTCAACTCGGCGAACCCCTCCACCTGCAGCAGTTGCTCGACGATGAGGAAGTACAGGTCACCGACGTCTTCAACTAGACCAAGATCGGACAGCGCGTACACCGTTTTTTCGCCCAAGCCTTCGATGTCCATTGCTCCGCGCGAGGCGAAATACATGATCCGCTGATCGCGCTGGAACGGACACGCCGGCTCAACACAGCGGGTGTCAGCCACGCCCTCCTCCTGCACCAGGGTGGACTTGAGTTCGCACGGGCAGGTGCTCGGAAACACCCACTCTTTGCAGCCTTTGGGGCGCAGGCTGAGCACGGGGCCCACCACCTCAGGGATCACATCCCCCGCTTTGCGCACGATCACGGTGTCACCGACACGAACGTCTTTGACCGCCACCTGCTCGCGATTGTGCAGCGTGGCCATGGAGACCGTACTGCCGGCCACGAGCACCGGCTCAAGCACCGCGAACGGGGTGACACGCCCCGTTCGGCCAACACTTACCTGAATGTCCTTGAGCAGGGTGTTTCGCTCCTCCGGAGGAAACTTGACCGCGATAGCCCAACGCGGGGCTCGCGAGGTGAAGCCGAGCAACTCGCGCTGAGCGAGATCGTCCACCTTCACCACCACGCCGTCAATCTCGTAGTCGAGATCGTGCCGATGCTCGATCCAGTTCTCGCAGAACTCCGATACGCCCTGCAGATCTTTGACCAGGCGGATTTCAGGATTAACGGGGAAGCCAAACGAGCGCAGATATTCGAGCGACTCGTGGTGACTGGCGAATGCCGGCGTGCCTACCACTTCGCCAAGTTGGTACGCCCAGAACGCCAACTGTCGGGATGCGGTGATGGTGGGGTCTTTTTGGCGCAAGCTGCCTGCGCCAGCGTTGCGGGGGTTGGCCGGAACCGACTCGGGCTTCTTGCCTGCGCGCACCCGCTCTTCGTTTTCCGCTTCCTTTGCAGCCTTGAGCTGGCGAAATACCGCAATCGGCATGTACACCTCGCCACGCACTTCGAGCACGCTCGGCATCGCGACACCCTTCGGCGCAACAAGACGCTTGGGCACGACCGCGATCGTCTTCACGTTTTCGGTGACGTCCTCGCCTACTTTCCCATCACCTCGCGTAGCGGCTTGCACGAGTACGCCATCCTCGTAACGAATGCTGAGTGCCAATCCGTCGATCTTCGGCTCGCAGGTGAAGGCATGCTTTGCGCCATTCAGGCCCTTTGCCACTCGCTCACCCCAAGCAGCCAACTCCGTCTCGTCCATTGCATTGTCGAGGCTCGTCATCGGCACCCGATGCGTGACTGGGGCAAAGGTCGTAACAGCGGGAGCACCCACGCGACTGGTGGGGGAATCGAGCGTGACGAGTTGTGGAAATTCCGCTTCGATCGCGATTAGCTCGCGCTTGAGTTCGTCATATTCGGCGTCGGAAATCTCGGGTGCATCATGTGCGTAGTAACGCTCGTCGTGACGTGTGATGGCATCACGCAACCACGCAGCGCGTTCCTGCACTTGTTTGCTCGGCTTGGAGCGTGGAGCCATCTCGCAAAGATTACCGATGGGGACTCACGCGAATAGGCTCAAAGTGTGGCGCGTTCGATCCTCGGATACACGAAGTGGATCACCCGTACCACCTGGATGATCGCCGCACTCCTGCCGAACTCACTGACAGCAGATATCGATCGATTTGGTAGCAACGCCAACCGCGTCCTCGACATACAGAGTTGGGCGTTGTGGGCACTCGTTTTGGTTGCGCTGTGGGTACCGCACCCCATCGCACTCACCACCTCGCGAATGCTCTCCCCGCTCGTCGCACTCCTCATGGTTGCTCGACTGGGTAGTACCGAATGGAGTCCTGCGGCCATCCTCGCCGCGTTGCTTGCAGCGGTGGTCTGCGTGCTCACTTTCACTGCCGAATTCGGCTCGGATCAAGCACAAGCCGGGGCATTTGGCAACGAACGGCGATTCCTGCTGCGCCTTCCCGCTCCCCTCCTCCTTCCCCTCATCCTCGGTTGGCTGCTCTTTGCCGTGGCAGTGATTGGTGCTCCACTCGTGGTGGATTCAACGAACTGGTTAATCGGTGTTCCGTCAGCCGTTGTCGCCCTCGTCGTGTTGTGGTTTGCTCCGCAGCGCCTGCACCAACTTTCCAAGCGATGGTTGGTGCGCGTTCCCGCTGGCTGGGTGGTGCACGATGCAGTGCTGCTCGCAGACAACATTCTCGTGCGGACACACGAGCTTCAGTCAATGGCCATTGCGCCGAGCACTACTGAAGCATTCGATCTCACGGGACTCACCAGCGGCACTCCGCTCGAAATCTGCATGCGCGACTCGACGACGGTTCGGCTTACGCCATTCGCGGCACGTGTCAACAAGACTTTGGACGTCGTGCACACGAAGGCGATACTGGTTGCGCCAACTCGCGCCACAGCGCCACTTGCCAAGTAAGCACTTGTTTGTCAGTAGTTGTCCACACGTCCAAGCACTTTGCTTACGAGACGATTGAACCAACCCACGACACCATGATTTCGGGCCTTTTCCTTGGTGAACTCTTCGAGCAACCCTGCTTCGGCACGCAAGGTCTCACCGAGTGAAATTTTCCCATCGTCATCAAGGTCGAGAATTTCCCTTTTCTCTTCACTGTCATCGGGAACTGGCCACGGTGTAATCGACATGCGGGCATTCTCGCGGTGTAAAGCGTCGCCATTCGTCATCTCATGGTGATCTAGCCTCTTTGCGGTACAAACGTGCCGGAGGTGAGTACATGACGACGACGCAACACCATTCAGCTCTTGAAGCAGCCGAGCTCCGAGTCCGCGAAGCAGGGCGTTGGCTCAACCTGGAGGACGGGCTGATCGACACGATCGTGGCCCCGCGGCGAATCATCGAGGTCTCCATTCCTTTCCGCCGTGATGACGGCAGTCGCGACCTCCTCCATGGCTGGCGTGTGCACCACAACACCACTCGCGGCCCTGCCAAGGGCGGCATTCGCTATCACCACGAAGTGAATCGCGATGAGGTGGTGGCACTGGCCATCGGCATGTCACTGAAGACCGCGATCGCCAACTTGCCCCTGGGTGGCGCAAAGGGTGGTGTGTGCTTCGACCCCAAGCAGTACTCCGCTGCAGAGATCGAGCGCATCACTCGTCGCTACGTGTCGGAGATCTCCTCATTCCTCGGACCGGATCGCGATGTTCCTGCTCCGGACGTCGGCACCAACGCACAGGTGATGGCGTGGATCATGGACCAGTACTCCACCGGTGTCGGTCATGCGACGCCAGGCGTCGTCACCGGTAAGCCGATCGAGCTCGGTGGTTCGCTCGGGCGCGAATCGGCCACCGGCCGCGGCGTGGTCGAAGCAGCGGCGTTGATGTTGGCCAAGCAAGGCAAAGATCTCGCCGGGCAGCGAATCGCCATCCAGGGATACGGCCAGGTGGGCATGTGGGCAGCTCGACTTGCCGCGGCTCGCGGTGCGTTGATCGTCGGAATCTCCGATGTGAGTGGCACCGTTCATCATGCAGGTGGACTCGACCTTGCCAAGATCGATGCAGCCATCCGCGACGGAGCACGAGGTGTATGCGCCGCTGGCGTCGGTGATGTGGTGGCACGAGGGTTGGAGGGCTCACCCGCGGTCTTTGCACTCGATTGCGACATCGTCATGCCGTGTGCTCTCGGTGATGCAGTTCACGAAAAGCAAGCAAACGAGATGAAGGCCAGGTTGGTGATCGAGGGAGCAAACGGTCCACTCACCCCAACGGCAGATCTCATCCTTGCCGACAAGGGTGTGACCGTGATTCCCGACGTGTATGCCAACGCCGGTGGCGTGACGTGTTCATACCTCGAGCAGTGTCAGAACTTTGCCCACCTCTCGTGGGACGAGGACCAGGTGAATGCACGCGTGATCGACTTGATGCGCAGTGCTTTCGAGCGCTTCCATTCGTTCGCCACGGAGAGCAGACTGCCCTACCGCTTGGCTGCCACCGTGCTCGGCGTGAAGACCATCGCCGACTCGCATCGCATGCGGGGTTTGCACCCGTAAATGCGAAAAGGGCGGGGAGCCGAAGCCCCCCGCCCCATCGAACTACTGCTTAGTTGCCACCTTCGGCGAGTTCCACCGTGATCGGTGCATAACCCTCACCGTTGATGTCGACCATCATGTCGGCGAGCAGAGCATGCGCTTCCGCCACGATGTCGTTGGTGTACGCCTCGGCGTCCGGAGCAGCGGTGAGAACCGTCGTACCCTCGAGGTTCTTCGCCTCGAGCGACAGGGTCACTGTGCGATCCCAGGCCTCCGCGTTGATGAAGCCCGAGCCCTCAGCGGCCGGCCAGATCAACTTGTTGACCTCGTTCATCTGCCACAGCTGGTGACTGTTGCCGAGCTTCGAGCCCTTGGCCACGACGATGTCGCGGCAAGCCTCGACGTTGTCACGGCAGTACGCCCAACCCTGGATCGACGCAGCAACGAACTTCACTGCTGTCGAACGGTAGGTCTCGTCGCTCAAGCGAGCTCCGTCGGCCCAGATGGCGTCCTGCAACATGCCCACGCCTTCTTCCTCGTACGAGATGACGTTGAAGTCGTCGGCGGTGTACAGCTCACCCGTGTCCGGGTTCACGGCCTCAAGTACCTGTGCGTACTCGTTGTAGGTCATTGCCTCGGCAGCATCGATGTCACCGGCGAGCAGGCCCGACATGTCGAACTGCTGCTGGACAAGCTCGACGTCCTTGGCGGGATCGAGTCCAGCCTTGGTCAACGCGGCGAAGATCTCGAACTCGTTGCCGAAGCCCCAGTTACCAATCTTCTTGCCCGCGAAATCGGCCACGCTCGAGATTCCCGCGTCCTTGAACGACACCTGCAAGGTGCCCGAACGCTGGAAGATCTGGGCGATGTTCACGATGTTCGCGCCTGCCTCACGGCTGGCGAGTGCCTTCGACACCCACGAGATCGCGAAGTCCACGTCGCCGTTGGCGAGCTGGGTTTGCGGAACAATGTCGACACCACCTTCGACGATTTCAACGTCGAGGCACATGTCTTCATAGAAGCCCTGATCCTGCGCGGCGAAGTAGCCGGCGAACTGAGCCTGGATGAACCACTGCAACTGCAACTTGACGGGGGTGAGCTCAGTGCACTCCTCCGTAGTCGCTTCGCCGGTGGTCTCCTCCGTCGCTGCTTCGTCGGTCGTGTCATCCGAGCCGCCGCATGCACCGGCGATCAAGGACAACGCGGCCAAGCCCGCAACGGCGAACTTGATGCGTGATTTCCTCATGTGTTTTCTCCCCCGAGGACCGCAGTCCCCTTGTTTTTGTGCTGTGTTATTTCTTGATTTTTCCTTGCTTCGTAGCGATGGGAGCGCCCTCCTTGCGGGTGACGTTTTCCAGCGCTACGGAGATGATGTAGAACCCTAACCCAAGCAAACAAGCCCCCAAAACGTAAGCCCATGCTGTTGCGTTGCGCGAGTTCGCGATGTTGCTCGTGATCCGACTTCCCAATCCGTTTTGGGATCCACCGAAGTATTCCGACACGAAGGCGGTGATGACCGAAGCTGGAGCGGCGATCTTGAGTGCGGTGAAGAGATACGGCTTGGCGTTCGGCACCCGCACCTTGCGCAGAATCTCAAAGTCGCTGGCCGCATAGCTGCGCATCAATTCAACGTGGGTGCCCTTGACCTGGGTGAGACCCTTGGCGACATTGACGAGGACGATGAAATAGACCACCAGCGTGACCATGAAGCGACGTGGAATTTCACTCGTGATCGAATACATGTTGTTCAGCACCGCCACCAAGACGAAGATGGGAATGGCGTTCAACGCGATCGCGAGCGGCGTCACCAATTCACCCAGAAATCGATATCTACTGAGCACGAAACTCATCGCCACGCCGAGCACCGTGCCCACGACCAGTCCGACAAACGCGTTGCCCCCCGAGACCATCGACGAATCCCAAATCAGACCGACGTTGTCGGCAAACTCGCCGACGATCTTGGTTGGCGCAGCGAGAAAATATGGCTTCAGGTCGAAGCCGCGTACTGCCGATTCCCACAGTGCAAGAAATGCCAAACCAAAAACAAGTGGCGGAACGACGCTCCGCAAACGCCTCGGCGACAACGCGACAGTCACGTTCAGCGGTCCTCTACTCCGCGTACTTCATTCGCGTGGTCGGCATGCGTGCCTCGGAGTGCCTCGCGTACCGCGGTGATGCCATGAAAGAAGGCATCAGCATTGCGGGTGTCCTCCGAGCGATCACGGCCGAGATCGACATCGATCAACTTCGTGATTCGTCCCGGACGAGGCGACATCACCACCACCCGGTTGGAGAGATACACCGCCTCGGGAATGGAGTGCGTCACGAAGACCACGGTGGTCTTCGTCTCACGGCAGATCCGCAACAACTCACCCTGCATGTACTCGCGGGTCATCTCGTCGAGTGCACCAAAAGGCTCATCCATCAACAGGAGTTGCGGATGGGCAGCCAATGCGCGAGCGATCGCGATGCGCTGTTGCATGCCTCCCGACAACTGCCACGGATAGAGCTCGGCAAACTCGGGCAGCTTCACGAGCTCGAGCATCTCGAGCGCACGAGCGCGGCGCTTCTCCTTGTCCCACCCCTTCAATTCGAGTGGCAACTCGATGTTCTTCGCCACCGTGCGCCAGTCGAAGAGTCCCGCTTGCTGGAAGGCCATTCCGTAGTCCTGATCGAGTCGGGCTTGCGCGGACGACTTGCCATTCACCGTCACCGAACCCGTGGTGGGCTCGAGCAGATTTGCAATCAAACGAAGCAAGGTGGACTTGCCACATCCCGAAGGACCGATCAACGACACGAAGTCGCCCGCCTCCACCGTCAGGTTGACGTCAACGAGGGCATCCACCTGTTTCGGTGTTCCCTGATTGAAGATCTTGCTGACACCGGCCACATGTACCGCGCTCATGCGGCCACCTCCTTCGGTCGATTTCTCATCACCACGAGATCAACGAGCGCCACCAAACCGGCCATGGTGAGGCCGAGTGCGGCCGCACCGAATACCGCGGTGAACACCTTGGCCGGATCGGCCGTTGCCTCGCGCGCGTACTCGATGATCAAGCGGCCTATCCCGCCCTTCAAGCCCGTGGAGATTTCCGCCACCACCACACCGATCACGGCGCCCGATGCGCCCAACTTGAACGCCGGCACCATGAACGGCACCGCTGCAGGGAAGCGCAACTTCCACAAGGTCTGTCGCCACGTGGCTGCGTAGCTCGACATCAATTCCACTGCCGCACCGGGTGCGCTGGTGAGCCCGCGCAACGACCCAACGGAAATCGGAAAGAAGGCGAGGAAGGCTCCGAGCACGCTCGCCGACAGCCAGCGCGGCCACACGAAGGCACCAATTTCGAGCTTGCCGCCCCATGCCACGACAAGCGGTGCAAGTGCGATGAGCGGAACGGTCTGCGAAATGACGAGGTACGGCAGCAAACCTTGCTCGGCTCGCTTAAACCGTGCCATCAGGATTGCAAGGCCCACACCGATCGAACCGCCGAGAACGAAACCGACGAGCGACAACCGCAGCGAATACCACGCCCCCGAGAGCACCACTTGCCAAATCTGGGTGTCACTGCCACGACGCTCGGCGCGTGCGTAGCGGCTCAACATGTCCCACACGTGCGGCATTGCCGTGTCGTTCGAACGCGGCAGGATGCTGACACCGAACAGTGAGCCGCCGTCCTTCGGGCCGACGAGTTTGTAGCCCTCCCACAATGCGGCAACAAGAGCGAGCGCCATCACGAACATGAACGTTCGATAGGCGGCTCGACGCAGGGTCATTGCTTGGCTTTGCCCAACTCCGTGATTGCGGGGAGGATCTTTTCGCCGTAGGCATTCAGCGTCTCGTCCTTGCCATCGTGCTGCAGGTAGATGGCGAATTGGTCGACGCCCAACTCCTTCAACTCGGTGAGTCGACGAATGTGATCCTCGGGGGCACCGAGAATGCAGAATCGATCGACCACCTCATCCGGCACGAAGTCGGTGTGGGTGTTGCCTGCCCGACCGTGCTCGTTGTAGTCGTAGCCCTTGCGTCCCTTGATGTAGTCGGTGAGCGCCTTTGGCACCGGGGCATCCGCTCCGTATCGCTCGACGATGTCGGCCACGTGGTTGCCCACCATGCCACCGAACCACCTGCATTGATCGCGCATGTGCTCCATGTCGGTTCCCACATAGGCCGGACCAGCCACGCAGATCTTCACGTCGTCGGGGTTGCGCCCCGCCTTCTTCGCGGCATCCCGCACCGCCTTGATCGTCCATTCGGCGATCGAAGGGTCTGCCAACTGGAGGATGAAGCCATCGGCGACTTCACCAGTGAGTGCGAGTGCCTTCGGGCCGTATGCCGCCACCCAAACTTCGAGTTGACTCTTGCCGCCCCACGGGAAACGAATGGTCGAACCCTTGTAATCCACCGCACGGCCATTGCCGAGTTCGCGGATCACGTGGATGCTCTCGCGCAACGTGTCGAGCGTGGTGGGCTTGCCGTTGGTTACACGAACCGCCGAATCGCCACGACCGATTCCGCACACGGTGCGGTTGCCGTACATCTCGTTCAATGTGGCGTACGTGCTTGCCGTCACCGTCCAATCGCGTGTCGCCGGATTCGTCACCATCGGGCCGACGATCACATTGCGCGTCTCGGCAAGGATCTGGCTGTAGATGACATACGGCTCCTGCCACAGGATGTGACTGTCGAACGTCCATACATGTGAAAAGCCGTACATGTCGGCCTTCTTCGCCAAATCGACGACGCGACTCGATGGAGGTGTGGTCTGTAGCACTACTCCGATGTCCATTGGTCCCCCTCTTTGGTTGTCGTGCCGTTATCGGTTCTGAGGGAATCCCAGGTTCACCGATGAGGTACGCGGGTCGGGCCACCGCGAGGTGACGACCTTGCCGCGCGTATAGAAGTTGATGCCTTCCGGACCGTACATGTGCTGGTCGCCGAACAGCGATGCTTTCCACCCACCGAAGGAGTAGTAGCTGACGGGTACCGGAATCGGCACGTTGATGCCCACCATGCCGACGTTCACGTCGTACTGGAACTGACGTGCCACACCACCATCGCGGGTGAAGATCGCCGTGCCGTTGCCGAATTGATTGTCGTTGATCGTGGCGAGTCCGTCCTCGTACCCCTTCACGCGCATCACCGTGAGCACCGGGCCGAAGATCTCGTCGTCGTAGCACTTCATTCCTGGCTTCACGTTGTCGATGAGGCTCGGGTTGAGGAAGAAGCCGGCATCCTTGGCCCTGTCGGTGCCGTCGACCACCACCGTGGCGCCTTCGCTCGGCGCGTTGGCGACGTAACCCGCAACTTTGTCGCGGTGTTCCTTACTGATGAGTGGTCCCATCTCGGCAGCCGGATCGGAACCAGGGCCCACCTTGATGTTCGGAATGCGCTCCTTGATCTTGCCGACCAGGTCGTCGGCGATCGCTTCCGAAGCCAGCACGACGGACACCGCCATGCAGCGCTCACCCGACGAGCCGTAGGCCGCGCTCACGGCAGCATCGGCTGCCATGTTCAAGTCGGCATCGGGCAGTACCAGCATGTGGTTCTTTGCGCCACCGAGTGCCTGCACGCGCTTGCCGTTCTTCGTTCCCGTCTCATAGACGTAACGCGCGATCGGCGTCGAACCGACGAAAGACACCGCGGCGATGTCGGGGTGATCGAGAATTCGATCCACGGCCACCTTGTCGCCATGCACCACGTTGAACACGCCCTCCGGCAATCCGGCCTGACGCAGCAAGTCGGCGATGAACATCGACGCCGATGGATCCTTCTCCGACGGCTTGAGGACGAAGGTGTTGCCGCACATCAGCGCGTTCGCGAACATCCACATCGGCACCATCGCCGGGAAGTTGAACGGCGTAATTCCCGCCACCACGCCGAGCGGCTGACGAATGGAATACACATCAACACCGCTCGAGGCCTGCTCGGTGTAGCCGCCCTTCAACAACGCGGGGATGCCACACGCGAATTCGACGTTCTCCACTCCACGAGCAATTTCGCCAAGTGCGTCGCTCGGCACTTTGCCGTGTTCGAGTGTTAATATCGATGCAAGTTCCTTGCGATTGGCGTCGAGCAACTCGCGCATCCGGAACATGATTTCGGCCCTACGCGACATGTTCGTCGCGCGCCACGCGGGGAACGCCGCCTTGGCAATGGCAATCACCGAATCCATCTCCTCGACGGACGCGAGATCCACCTCGGCCTGCACCTCGCCAGTGGCAGGGTTGAACACCTTGCCTGTGCGGCCCGAGGTGCCACGCACCACTTTGTTATTCACCCAATGGCTGATTCGATCCATGTTTCGGTCCTTGTTCTCTGTCGTAAGTCGATTGTCGAATTTGTTGGTACGTCTAGTTGAGGTACTGGCAGAGACCACGCTTGATGAACTTGCCGTGGCCCTTGCGACCAAGGTAGGTGTCGTTTTCCACGAGCACCGTGCCACGCGAGAGCACCGTGTCCACCTTGCCGTCGATCTTGAAGCCCTCCCATGAACTGTGATCCATGTTCATGTGGTGCTTGTCGTTGATGCCGATCGTCGTCTTGCCGTTCGGATCCCACACGAGGATGTCCGCATCTGCACCCGGCGCGATGATGCCCTTCTGCGGGTACATACCGAACATGCGTGCCGGCGTGGTGCAGCAGGTCTCTACCCAACGCTCGAGCGAGAGATGTCCTTGGACAACACCCTGATAGATGAGCTCCATGCGGTGCTCGACACCGCCCATGCCATTCGGGATCTTGGCGAAGTTGCCGAGGCCGAGCTCTTTCTGATCCTTCATGCAGAACGGGCAGTGGTCCGTCGAAATCACCGCCAACTCATTCATGCGCAGACCCTTCCACAGGTCGGAATGGTGCGCATGGGTGTCGTGCTTGCTGCGAATCGGTGGCGAGCAAACGTACTTGGCGCCTTCGAAACCAGGCTGGGCGAGGTGATCTTCGAGCGTCATATAGAGGTACTGGGGACACGTCTCAGCGAACACGTTCATACCGTCGTTGCGCGCTTCGGCCACCGCCTCGAGCGCCTCGGACGCCGACATGTGCACGATGTACAGCGGCACGTTGCCGGCCACCTTGGACAACACGATCGCGCGGTTGGTCGCTTCACCCTCTAGCAAGCTCGGACGCGAGATGCTGTGGTACTTCGGATCGGTCTCACCACGCGCGATGTGCTGTTGCACGAGCACGTCGATCGCAATGCCGTTTTCGGCGTGCATCATGATCGTGGCGCCGTTCTCACTCGCGGTCTGCATGGCCCGCAAGATCTGACCGTCATCGGAGTAGAACACGCCCGGATAGGCCATGAACAACTTGAACGAGGTGACGCCCTCGTGATCCACGAGATACGTCATGTCCTTCAGTGACTGCTCGTCCACTCCACCAATGATCTGATGAAAGGCGTAGTCGACGGCGCAATTGCCGCCAGCCTTGCGATGCCATTCGGCAAGTCCTTCATGCACGTTCTCGCCGTAGCGCTGGAGCGCCATGTCGACGATGGTGGTAACGCCACCCCACGCCGCCGCGATCGTCCCCGTCTCGAAGGTGTCGCTCGCACTCGTGCCGCCGAAGGGCAGTTCCATGTGCGTGTGCACGTCGATACCACCTGGCACGACGTACTTCCCTTTCGCATCGATGACCTTGTCGGCAGAAACACCGATGGCCTCCGCCTGACCCCGCTGCAACAATGCGCTGATCGTCTCACCCTCGATGAGAACGTCGACTTCGTGACGACCAGTGGGGCTGACCACTGTGCCGTTCTTGATGAGAATCTTTGCCATGTCGTTACCCCCTGTTGTTCCTAACGGCGAACCAATTCGTCGTACGCGTCCGGTCGGCGATCGCGATAGAACGCCCAACGGTCACGAACGGTCTTGATCTTGTCCATGTCGAGATCGCGAACGATCAATTCCGGCTTGTACGGATCGCCCACTTCGCCGACGAACTTGCCTTCCGGATCGACGAAGTAGCTCTGACCATAGAAGTCGTCGTCTCCGTACTCGCTCTCAATGCCCACGCGATTGATCGCCCCGACGTAGTAGATGTTGGCCACTGCCGATGCCGGCTGCTCGATACGCCAGATGTACTCCGACAAACCGCGGCTCGTCGCCGATGGGTTGAACACGATCTCGGCACCGTTCAACCCGAGTGCACGCCAACCTTCCGGGAAGTGACGGTCGTAACAGATGTACACGCCCACCTTGCCGACGGCCGTGTCGAACACCGGGTAACCATCGGTGCCAGGGGTGAAGTAGAACTTTTCCCAGAAGCCCTTCACTTGCGGAATGTGTTGCTTGCGGTACTTGCCGAGATAACGACCGTCGGCATCGATCACTGCAGCAGTGTTGTAGTAAAGGCCCTGCTGCACGATCTCATACATCGGGAGCACCAGAACCATCCCCAACTCTTTTGCCACCGCCTGGAAACGCTTCGTGGTGGGGCCGTTCGGGATCTCCTCTGTGTAGGCGTAGTACTGCGGATCCTGCACTTGGCAGAAGTACGGGCCGTAGAAGAGTTCCTGAAAGCACATCACTTGTGCACCCTGCTTCGCGGCTTCGCGGGCTGCCTCTTCGTGCTTGTCGATCATCGTGTCCTTGTTGCCCGTCCAATCGGTCTGCAACAGCGCTGCTCTGACGACTCGTGCCATGTCTCCCCCTCGATGTTCGGGGAGCGATTTCCCCGTGGATAGTGGTCAGGCTAGTTGCGAATACTCCGAGTGCGAAAGAGGATTCAGCCGCCGAGTAGTAGTCCCGCCAGGACTCCGAATCCAAGGACCCACATGCTTGAAACTCAGGTAAACGTGGGGCACCTCGCCCGGGTCGATCTAGGCGATAAGCGGGACGAGCAAGCTCAGTCGCGCAGGTTCCACGAGGGTCCGTCGGCGGTGTCGCGCACTTCGATGCCGATCTCCGTCAGGCGATCGCGCAGAACGTCGGACAAGTCGAATCGTTTGTCGGCACGTACTCGTGCTCGCAGGTCGAGCACGACATCCATCACCGGCGCCAACGATTCACGCGGATCTCGCAGTCCGTTCACCGCGATATCGGCCAGGCGGGTGATCATGCCGCGCAAGACAGAACGGGCGTAGTCGGTGTCGTCGCTCTGCAAGGTGTCCGCCGACCACAGTCTTAAGGCGTCATCGAGAGCAAGTGCCGCTCGCGCAGCACCCTCTCCGTCGCCGTTAGCCACCGCATCGTCAAACGCGGCACTCAGCCGATCGGTCGCCGCTCGCAGAGTTGCGTCCTCGTTTTCGGAAACCGCCACGACCGTTGTCTCAATCTTCGGACGCGGGGTCGAAGTCGAGGATCGTGGATCACGTATACGAGCAAGTGGGATCACTTCGCCCGACGGAATCTCCGTCGACTCGCCCTTGACCCTCAGCGTCACCACACCTTTGCCTGTCACTTCCGCAGTGTCGGCCTCGATGTCGATCACGAGCGCGGTGTGTTCATCGACACCGAGCACCCACGTCTCATCCTCGAGCTCACTTTCCAGTTGAGCTAGTCGTCGTTCACCCATGTAACAAAAGCGCGTGTCGTGATGACCACCTTCGGCATTGTTGTAGTGAGGAACAACCACGGCGTTGATGCCGAGTTCGGCAAGCACGTCGAGACCCTGCAGCCAACGCGGATCCTCGCCTACTTTGTAAATCTCGTACACAGGCAAGGTAAATCGACCGAGCGTCAGCGCTGCCGCCGACGCAAAAGTGACGACACCACCAGTTCGCAGTTTTGCCCGCAACACTTCGGCGATCGCGGTACCCGACCACTGACGCAGCGCATACGAAGGCGACCCTGGACCAGCAAACACATAATGCGCGTCCGCCACGAGTTTCAATGAACGTTCGACATGTACTGAATCCGCGCCCTGCACGCGATCCAAGTCGGCCGTCACCAGTTGCAGGTTGATCGACGTATCGAAATAGTCACGCGCTTTCGACGACAGTTCACTGGCGTTTTCCTGGAAACCGTAAGGCGTATCGAGCAACACCGCTCGCGCGCCTTTTGGCAAGCGTGCCGCCAACTTGCGATGGGTGGTCACCATGGTTGGGGCGGTTTCGCCCGAACCCATGATCGTCAGCAGTCGTGGAGTGCTCATCGAAAGAACCCTCCCACTATGGCGTCGTGTACGACGCGCGCAAACCTCTCAGGAAATTGCGCATGCAGATCGTGGTCTGCTGGGCTGAACCACTCCACTTTGCTCGCCGGCAATAGCGCTGTTGCCCGCTCCAGCGCCTTGCGTTTGGTTGCCGTGAAGATTCCACCCTCACCCTCGGCTGGAACGAACAAGACGGGAACTTCGATGTGGGGATACAGCTTGGTCGGTTGATGTTCCCACAACCCACGCAACACCTGCAGGTGTCGATCGAGAGAAAGCCACGGACGAATCGTCGAGTCAGCGAGCACTTCCATGTTGTTGACCGTTGCGTCGATCCCCGATTCCGGCCAGTCGGGGTGTGCGTCACGGATCCATCTCCGGAATTCATCGACATGCGTGCCGAGCAGGTTCGGTGGGCGCAATGCGGAAGCACATTGTTCCCAGTCCGGAAAGTGTTCACGTAGTTCGAGGAACCCTCCGTCAACGGCAACAACACCGCGGATCAGGTCCGGGCGTCGGTGGGCAAGTTCGATCGCCACATTGCCGCCCCACGATTGCCCTGCAACCACGGGTGTGGGCATTCCACCATCACGAAGGAGTTCGATGAAATGGGCCAAATCATCGGCGACAGTAGCCATGTCGTAACCGTCATCCGGTTTGTCGCTGCGACCATGACCACGTTGATCAATCGCTACGGCATGATGACCCAACGACATAAGCGAAGCTGCGGCACCCTGCCAAAGAGTGGCGTTCGAGGCCAACCCGTGCACCATCACGATCGCTTCTCCGGTCGGCTCGCTTGGACTCCACTCGAGAACGTGTAAGCGCACCCCACTCGCCAACGCAACGTGTCGATTCAAATGGTGTGCCACAGCGGTCACACTACGCTCACGAATCATGAATGTCTTGTTGATCACATTGGATCAATTTCGCGCAGATTGCCTATCTATCGCTGGCCATCACATCGTGAAGACACCGAACATCGACCACCTCGCGCGCAACGGAGTGCGCTTGACTCGCCACTACAGCCAGTGCGCACCGTGCTCACCCGGTAGAGCCAGCTTGTACACGGGCATGTACCAAATGAATCATCGCGTGGTGGCAAATGGCACGCCACTCGATCGACGTTTCGACAATGTTGCCCTGCTTGCCCGCCGCGCCGGATTCAACCCCGTGCTGTTCGGTTACACCGACCAGTCGGCAGATCCACGAGACACCGATGGCCCCGACGATTGGAGGCTTCATTCCTTCGAGGGCGTGCTCCCCGGATTTGATTGTCAGCTGTTCATTCCTGAATACGGCAACGAGCATCAAGAGTGGATCGAGCACCTGCGCAAAAACGGATTCGAAGTTCCGTTGAATGCACAGCAGGCGCTCCGCAGCGAACCCGAGCGGCCAGCGGAATTCGGCATTTCCGCATTCTTGACCGATCGATTCCTGAGCTGGCTCGATCGTCAGGAGGGTTCATGGTTCGCGCACGCCAGTTACCTTCGCCCGCATCCGCCCTACTCGGCAGCAGGCAGGTGGTCGACGGAGTATTCACCTGACGAAGTCGCGCTGCCGATCGCCCCGAGCGACGATCGACATCCGTTCCATGACTTCGCCTTGCAGATTCCTTCGGCGAAAGCCCCCGACACCGAAGAAGGCCTCCGCCACATGCGTGCCCAGTACTACGGAATGATCGGCGACGTGGACGAGCAACTCGGTCGAATCTTCGATTCGCTGAAGGCACGCGGTGAATGGGACGACACGATGATCGTTCTCACGGCTGACCACGGCGAGCAGCTCGGCGACCATGGACTGAAGGAGAAGCTCGGCTTCTTCGAGCAGAGTTACCACATCATCGGAATCATTCGTGACCCCCGCATTCCTGAGCGCAACGGAACCACTGTCGATCGCTTCACCGAGAACGTCGACATCGTTCCCACGATTGCCGAGGCACTCGGTCAACCCGTGCCGATGCAGTGTGATGGTTTGCCGTTGGGCACTTTGTTGCGCGGAACGGAGCCGCCCCACTGGCGGATCGCCGCAACCTATGAATACGACTGGCGCCACTTCTTCATTCGAATGGGAGATCGCGATTGGCCTTGGGACCGCAGACTCGAGAAGCAGAACCTTGCTGTTCGTCGTTACGAGGATGATGCCTACGTGCACTTTGGTGACGGCACGTGGGCGGCATTCGACGTCAAGTCGGATTCGACCTGGCGAACCCCGCTCAACAACACAAATCGGGTACTCGACATGGCTCACGACATGTTGTCGTGGCGGTCACAACACCTCAATCGCGAGCTGACCGGAATGCTCAATGAAAAGGGCGGCATCGGTGAGTGGCCGGGTGGTGTTCCGTGGCGGTCCTGACAAGTGATTCCTGAAAGCACACTCATCATTTGCGGGCAGGTCGTCGCCTAGAGTTTTTCTGCAAACGGCCATGATCGGTCGTTCTACAACCCCTACAAGAAAGCCCCCTCATGCTCGCAGCCCTTGCACGCTTCAGCGTTCGTCGTCGCCGAACCATGGTTCTCGGAATTTGGATTCCTCTCCTCGTGGCGATCGGATTCGCTTCGTCACTCACGGGATCGGACTTTGCGACCGAGTTCGAGATTCCTGCAAGCGAATCGAATGACGTCCAGATGTTGCTCGAGGCGAACAATCCCAACCGCGCCGGATTCAGCGGCGAAATCGTCTTTGCCTCTCAGAACGGTGTGACCTCTGACGAGGTCAGAGCGACGATGAACGAGCTGTTCACGAAGGTCGACGCCCTTGAAGGCGTCACCGTGACATCACCGTTCGACACACCGGGACAAATCAATCAGTCACAAACCACGGCATTTGCCTCCCTCGACGTCACCATCCGTTCACAGTCTGAACTCATTGCCCTCGGTGAGGAGATTCGCGAATTAGGTGAGCCCTATGCAGTCGGAGACTTGCGTATTGAGTACGGCGGCAACATCTTCGTCGGGTTCGAACTCCCCGCCAGTGAGGCCTACGGACTGCTCGCCGCAATCATCATCCTTGTTTTGGCATTCGGCTCCGTTCTTGCGATGGGACTTCCCATCGGCACCGCGCTCGTCGGCCTCGGAGTCGGTGCATCCCTTGTCACCGTGTTGAGCCATGTGTTGCCGATGCCCGACTTCACTACCTCGCTCGTGGCAATGATCGGCCTCGGCGTCGGAATTGACTACGCCCTGTTCATCGTCACCCGTTATCGCGAAGGCATCCACCACGGGATGAGCGTCGAAGACTCCATTGTCAATGCCGTCGACACTTCCGGTCGTGCCGTCATTTTCGCCGGCATCACCGTCATCATCTCCTTGCTCGGTTTGTTCGTTATGGGGCTTGCGTTCGCCCGCGGACTTGCCATCGGCGCGGTCATCGGCGTGCTCATCATGATGATTGCCTCAATCACTTTGCTTCCATCGCTACTGGCGATGGTCAAGCACCGCATCGACGTCACCACGCGTGCCGCACTCGTCGCCCTGGCATTCTTCGTCGTCGTCACGTTCTTCGCCGTCGTTTCACATTCACTACCGCTCTTCCTCGGCGCAATCGTGTTGGCGGTGGTCGTCACGCTTGCGAGCTTTTTGATCAAACCCTTGCGCAAGCCGATTCCACAGCGAAAGCTGAAGCCGAAGCACGAGACCTTCTGGTATCGATGGAGCCGACTCGTCCAACGTCGGCCGTGGACGTCGGCGATCGCTGCAACCGTCCTGCTCCTCATTCTCAGTGCACCACTCGCGTCCATCCGACTCGGTTTCGGCGACAACGGCAACGCTCCAGAGTCGACCACCGTGCGTCGGGCCTACGACATGCTGGCAGAGGGCTTCGGTCCCGGTTTCAACGGGCCGCTCTTCATCACCGTGCAAGGCCCGACTGCTTCCGATCCCGATGCACTGAACCAATTCACCGAGAAGATCAAGACAGTTGAGGGAATCGCCTTCGCTCAGGCAACTCCGGCGTCTGTCGATGGTTCACTCTCACTTGTCATCGCGTACCCGACGACGGCTCCGCAAGACGAGGCCACCACCACACTCATCAAGACATTGCGCAACGACGTCATTCCGCAGACTGGCGTTGAAGCCAAAGTCGGTGGCTTCACGGCTGCGGGCGTCGATTTTGCCGACGTGATCGGCGGTCGGATGCCGCTGCTCTTCATCGGCGTTCTGTCCCTGTCGTTCCTCCTCCTCATGGCCGTCTTCCGCAGCCTCCTCGTGCCGTTGAAGGCCGTGATCATGAACCTGTTGTCGATTGGTGCGGCATATGGCGTGATCGTGGCCATCTTTCAATGGGGTTGGGGCATGAATCTGATTGGCGTCGGAAAGGCCGGCCCGATCGAGAGTTGGGCGCCAATGATGCTGTTTGCGATCGTGTTCGGATTGTCGATGGACTATGAGGTGTTCCTGCTGTCACGCGTTCGCGAGGAGTATCTGCGCACCGGCAACAATGCCGAGGCTGTCGCAGATGGCTTAACCGCGACTGCGCGAGTCATCACCGCTGCTGCACTCATCATGGTGTGCGTGTTCGCAGCCTTCGTCCTCGGATACGACCGTCAGCTCAAGTTGTTCGGACTCGGTCTCGCTCTCGCGGTGTTCATCGATGCGACGATCGTGCGAATGGTGCTTGTGCCAGCGACGATGGAACTGCTCGGCGACCGCAACTGGTGGATTCCGAAGTGGATCGACAAGCGACTGCCCAAGATCGACGTCGAGGGACACAACCTCGACCCGGTCAGCGACCTTGTCTGATCAGGACTGGGTCTGACTAGAACTTGACGAGACAACGGCGTGGACCGCGCACCTGACCACCGGCCCAGGTGACCGCAGTCGGGTCGACGAGCGAATACTCCGGAATTCTCTCGAGCCACGTCTGTAACGCGACACGCAATTCAAGTCGAGCAAGATTGCTGCCGGCGCAGCGGTGGATACCTGAACCGAACGCGACGTGGCGGTTGTGCTCACGGTCGAGCTTCACCACATCCGGGTTTTCGAATTGTCGGGGATCGCGATTCGCCGCGGGGAACGTCATCAGTACGCGATCGCCCGCCTTCATCGGGCATCCCTGAAACTCGGTGTCGCGATCGACGATGCGAGCCATCGTCACCGGGGCGTAGACCCGCAACAGTTCCTCGAGAGCGGTCGGCCACAAGTGCGGATTGTCACGAAGTTGCTGGCGGTGTTCCGGATGTTGCGCGAAATGCCACAAGGTGGAGCCGATCGCCGACCAGGTGGTGTCAACTCCCGCAACGAGCATCAAGTTGCAGACGCCGAGGATGTAGTGGTCCGGAACCTTCTGACCCTCCACCTCGGCTTGCGTGAGTTCGCTGATGAAATCGCCTTCACGCGGATTCTTCCTGCGATCGGCGAGTTGTTCGGCAAAGAACGAGATGATCTTGCGTGAACTGGCTGCACGAAGTTCAGGATCGGTCATGCCCTGCTCAAGAACGCCACGCACCCACGAGGTGAACTCCTCTTCCATTTCCAATGGAACGCCGAGCATCGTGGCGATCACTCGCACCGGGATGTGCTGTGCGTAGTCGCCCGCTGCATCTGCGACTCCCTTGTCGATGAATTCGTCGATCAGCGAGTTGCATAGATCTTTCGTGCCTTGCTCGTACTTGGCCACCGACTGCGGGGAGAAGATCGGCAGGATCAATCGGCGATGCCAATGGTGTTCGGGCGGATCTGAGGTGATCGGGGGCGCAGCCACCGATGCGTACGGACCTTCGTCCCAACCTGGTGCAGGCGGCATCACGAGAATTCCTCGTGACGTGAAGATCTCGAACTCCTGGGCCATCGCCACCACGTCCTCATAGCGAGTGGGCATCCACGAACCACCCCAGCGTTCAGTGTGGGCGATGGGACACTGCGACTCGCGGATGTGATCGAACTTGGTGAATGGATCCTTGACGAAATCGGGATCCATGATGTTGTAGTCGGTCAGCAGATCCTCTACTGGTCTCTGCATGTCAGTCACGACGAACTACCAACTACTCCGTGATAAGAATCGCTCGTTCGGGGCAGTTTGCTTCGGCGCGTCGAGCCTTGCCCTGCAGGTCGGTGGGAATGTCCCCTTCGATCAACAACACTGCATTGCCGAGATCGTCGCTGCCGAAAATTTCGGGAGCAGCGATGGCACACATCTGATGACCGTGACATGACTCTTCATTGATTGTTACGCGCATGACCTCACCTTACCCAACTGGTTACCCATAAGTAATCTGTTGCAATGCCTGGCCTGGATGTGCTCGCATCGTTCGCAATTGCCTCATTGGCGCTGCTCGTGGTTCCCGGACCTGCAGTGGTGTACATCGTCAATCGCGGAATGGTCGACGGGAGAAAGGTTGCGCTCGCAAGTGTGCTCGGCTTGACCTTCGGCAATCTCATCCACGCATTGATGGCAAGCGTCGGAATCTCGGCGCTCCTGATCGCCTCATCTGCGGCATTCAACGTTGTGAAGTGGCTCGGGGTCGCCTATCTCGTCGGCGTCGGGATTCGTACCTTGAAGTCAAAATCGCAAGGTTGGGAATTCACCAAGCAATCGATCAATGCGCAACGCGCATTCCGTCAAGGTGTAGCGGTCAACGTGTTGAACCCAAAAGTTGCACTCTTCTTTCTCGCCTTCTTTCCTCAGTTCGTCGATCAGTCGGATGTGAATAGCGAATGGCTGACCCTGCTTTTCGGCAGTGTCTTCGTCGGTCTCGGACTGATCACCGACACCATGTATGCGCTCGTCTCAAGTTCGCTCAAGGATTCGCTCATTAACGGGCGAGTACTCGCCTTTTTCCGACGCTGGGTTTCAGGAGCTGTTTTCATTGGACTCGGCCTGGTGGCTGCCGGAGTCAACAGAGCCTGACTAATCGACGACTGCGGTAGCGCACCATCACCGCCTCTCGACACCCCCTTACTCAGACAACGAAATCGATGCCAAAGACGCGGCAGTCTGCCTGCGTATTGTTTAATCCTGAGCGAAAGGATCGTGAGATGAACAAGTTGAGTCGTATATGGATCGTTCCCGTGGCGACCTTGGCCCTTGCATCCTGCGGAGGTGGTACCTCAACGGGAGACGAGGTCATCGACGAGGAGACGATGACCGGTGACACTGTCTTACTTGACGATGGTGTCGAAGACGCAACGGTGAGCGTGACGGTGGAAGACGCCTGGGCTCGCAACAACCCAATGGATCCGACCTCTGGCTCGATCTACATGATTTTGACAAGCGAAACCGACGATGCCGTGCTCTATGCCGACGTCGACTTCAGTGTTGCAATGTCCACAGAAGTGCACGAGACGACGGGGGACGGCGGATCCACGACCACGCAGATCGTCGAGTCGATCCCGCTGGCTGCCGGACAACTGGTGGCCTTCGAACCCGGTGGCTACCACATCATGTTGATGGGTCTCGTTGAACCACTTGTTGCAGGCAACGTCATCTCCGTCACGCTGACGCTTGAGTCGGGCAACCTAGTCACCTTCGACGCAGAAGTCCGCGAAGACGCCGAATAGTCACTCGGTCCTTCGGTCGTTCCCGAGGGATCTCAACCGATCACTTTGCGAAAGGTGAGGTTGATGCGCGGACCCACCTGCCGTTTGGTCTTGGCAATACGATGCACCCAGTGACTCTGACTGAGCCCCGACATCACCACGAGATCCCCAGCGTTCAACTGCACACTCTCCACTCGCTTCAGGGATCGATGCTGGAAATCGAAGCGACGTGATGCGCCAAGGCTGAGCGAGGCAATCACGGGCTGCGGTCCATTCTCGCGTTCATCGTCGGCGTGCCAGCCCACGCCATCGTTGCCGTCACGGTAGAGATTCACCAGAACCGAATTGAACGAGGCTCCACTTACTTCTTCGCACTGTGCGCGAAGCCGCAGCAGCACTGGCGTCCACGGCACGGGAATTCGCTCCAGATTGGAGTACGTGTAGCGCACACCGTCATCGGCGTGCCACGTGGACAAGCGGGGCTCTCGATGCTTCTGGCCGAACACGATGATGTCGTGCGACTCCCATGAATTCGAGTCGTGAAGCTCACGAAACGCGCAGTCGGCCTGAGTCGGATCGAGGAACTGTTCGTGCAGGATCGCACTGCCATCCATCGGCAGCAGCTCTCGTGGTTCGGTGAACAGGCTTGGCGTCACACGTACCTTCGCAGATACGAGGCCACCAGATCGTGGGCGCCGAGCGCATCATCGACACCTGCCAACATCGAGAAGAATCCGTGCAGCGTTCCGTTGAAGCGAACGACGGACGCGTTGACGCCGTTCTGTGCGAGACGCTTGCCATAGTGCTCTCCGTCGTCACACAGCGGATCGAACTCCGAGGTGATGATGAGCGCGGG
>Ga0129336_10000379_pt1 | contig 25882 bp, 25 predicted proteins | sample CPB6_02_DNA_FD_96878 | JGI IMG/M metagenome (GOLD analysis project Ga0129336, IMG submission 96878) | Freshwater to marine salinity gradient microbial communities from Chesapeake Bay, USA - CPBay_Sum_0.6_0.2_DNA | ecosystem: Environmental > Aquatic > Marine > Coastal | place: USA: Chesapeake... | reverse complement strand
TTCAGGCTACCGCCTTTCCGAACACAAAGGCTATGCCACGGCGGCGCATGAAGAAGCCATCAAGAAGTTAGGCGTCTCTAGTATCCACCGAAAAAGCTATTCAAATGTAGCTAAATATCTTTAATCCACAGATTACATATTCGATAGAAAACTTGGAAACCTTGAGTCTATTTTGCGCGGATGGCGCGAAGTATGAGTGCATTAAAACTAGGTGAGACAGGAGAGCAATACGTAGCAAATTACCTCACCATGAATGGAAATCAAATCTTATCTCGAAATTGGCGAATTCGAGAGGGCGAATTAGATATAGTCGCGATAGACCAAGAAGGCCTAATATTATTTGTCGAAGTAAAAACTCGAACGAGTATTGCTTTCGGTGACCCTCTAGAGAGCATCGATCGAAAAAAACTTTTTAGAATTCAAAAACTTGCCCTTGCTTGGCTTGCCACTAATTTTAAGCTTGGCAATTCTTATCGAATTGACTCAGCCGGAGTAATCATCTCTCGAGCCGGGGAAATAACCTTAGATTACCGAAAAGGTATTTCTTGACTCTTGCAATGCTTCAGGCAATTACGCTCTCTGGGCTTTCTGGATCCTTGATAGACATTGAAGTAGACGTCTCAAACGGATTGCCTTCATATTCACTCCTTGGTCTTCCCGATGCAACATTAAGTGAGGCAAGAGAGCGGATACGAGCCGCCATTTTAAATAGCGGCTTCAGTTGGCCCAATAAAAAATTGACGGTCTCGTTATCTCCGGCTTGGCTTCCTAAAAGTGGATCAGCTTTTGACTTACCAATAGCACTTGCGATTTTGACAGCAACGTCGCAGATTGAAGCGAAGTGCGTAAAAGAGACCCTTTTTATAGGCGAACTATCGCTAGAGGGTGCATTGCGCCCGATTAGGGGCTTGTTGCCTATGTTAATTGCAGCAAGCCACCATGGCTTTCGGAGCATCATTGTTCCCAAAGATTCTTATGGTGAGGCTAAAGTTTTGAATCAAGTAAATATTTATGCGCTTCCAAATCTCAAAGCTGTTATATCTCACCTAAACGGTGAAGAAAGGTTTGAGAATCCAACTTTACTCGAAGTAAATGAAAGTGATAGAAAAAAGGATTTCTCAGAAGTTGCTGGCCAGGAAGAAGCTAAATTTGCGTTAAGTGTTGCTGCAGCAGGCAATCACAATATTCTTCTGATCGGCGCACCCGGAACTGGCAAAACTATGTTGGCAGAGCGACTTCCATCAATTCTTCCGCCATTAACAGAATCTGAAGCAATAGAGGTTGCAGGGATTCATTCAATAGCCGGCAAATTAAATCCGAAAGAAGCTGTTAGTTACCTACCTCCCTTCATATCTCCTCATCACTCAACGACTATCCCAGCACTTGTGGGAGGAGGATCCAATTCCATTAAGCCAGGAGCGTGCTCACTTGCCCATAATGGAGTTCTTTTTATCGATGAAGCCCCAGAGTGCTCACTAGGAATTTTGGATGCACTTCGCCAACCCATGGAATCAGGAGAAATTAGTATCACTCGAGCAAATCAAAGCGCCATATTTCCAGCGAAATTTATTCTTGTATTGGCAGCGAATCCTTGTCCCTGCGGAAAGTATTCAGGGAGGGGTCGAAATTGCGAATGTTCCTCGCATCAAATTAGAAGATATTTGGGCAGGCTATCAGGTCCACTTCTAGATCGAATTGACATCAGAATAAAAGTTGAAGCTCCAACTAGAACTGAATTATTAGCAGACTCCGCCGAAACCAGCGAAATGTTTCAAAGTCGAGTCCTGGCTGCGCGAAATATCGCCGCAGAAAGGTTTAAAGATGAAGATTTCAATAGCAACTCTCAAATTCCACCCAGTCAGCTGAGAACTCGATACCGGGCGAAGCGAGAGGGGATGGCACTTATCAATGCTTTATTGGATAGTGAAGCGATAAGCGCTCGCGGATACCATCGAATACTGAGAACTGCTTGGAGTATTTCGGATCTAACAGGTACCGATTCACCAGATAAAACAGCAATTGAGCGCGCTTTAAGTCTTCGAGTTGGGTTGGCTAGCGAATGAACTTAACAAAACTACGTCTATTCCACGCCATTGAACCAGGCGATAAAATCTGGTCGGATGAGATCGCTAGAAATGGCGCGGAATGCGTGATAGAAAAATTACTCGATGAGAATTTCGAGTGGAGCCGTCGTTCTGTGGAGAGAATTCGTGAGCGTCTCAAAACTCCAGTTGATGAAATAGTGAACGAAATCATGGAGTCTGAAGGCAAATTTATTACCGATGAAGATAGAGAGTGGCCTCACCAAATTGGCGATTTGCTTACACCACCTATTGGATTAATAGTTCGTGGGGATTTCGATAACTGTAACGCAGTCGCGATCGTTGGCACTCGAAATCCGACAACTTATGGCGCCCGCGTGGCAAGCGAATTTGCATCTGGCTTTGCAGATCGTGGCGTAGCAATAGTTAGCGGTGGAGCTTATGGAATCGATACGCACGCTCATCGAGGCGCCCTCGCCGCGGAAGGCAGAACAATCGCGGTTTTAGCGTCGGGTATTTCAGTTACATATCCAGCAGCGAATGAAAGACTATTCAAGGAAATCTTGGAAAACGGAGCATTGATATCTGAAGTAATGCCAAATGAGCGTGCCCGTCCAGAGAGATTTCTAACGAGAAACCGATTGATCGCTGCCTTTTCTCGAGCCACGATAGTTGTCGAGGCAGCTTTTAGAAGTGGCTCTCTAAGAACGGCGCGCGACGCTGCAGAATTACTGCGGATAGTTCTCGCCGTCCCTGGTCCAATTAATTCGCCCTCCAGTGATGGTTGTCATCGACTAATTGGGGAAAGGTGCGCTGAAATTGTTACCTCTGTGGCGGATGCGATGGAATTTCTCACCAGTAAACCATGTACTCTTTGCTTAAATGCCTCATAAATCAGCCTTTATATCAATCGTGGGTCGGCCCAATACCGGAAAATCAACGCTCTTGAACACCCTAGTTGGAAAGAAAATCTCAATAACTTCGCACCACCCCAATACGACGCGATTTGCGATTAGAGGAATCCTTACAGATAAGGACTATCAACTAATTTTCATCGACACACCTGGCCTACACAAAGCCAAAACGTCTCTTGGAACAACTTTAAATCAAGTCGTCGATAGCAGCATCAAAGATGTGGATATCGTAATTCAATGCTTACCCGCAATTGAAGAAATTGGCTCTGGCGACCTTTATATCGCGCGGCAACTTTCGGGACAGAATTCAATCAAACGGATTTGCGTCATTACGATGGTAGATATGGTGCACAAAGAAGTCTTGGCTAAACAATTAATTGCAGCTCAAGAATTGGCAGTCGAAGCCGGTTTTTCATGGGATGAGATTGTCCCTGTCTCAGCATTAACGGATGAACAGATACAACTCTTGATTAATCTGCTAATAAAACATGCAGAAGTTGGTCCCCCTTTCTATCCATCTGACATGCACTCTGACCAAGATAAATTCATTACAGTTTCTGAGCTAATTAGAGAATCCGCTATCTCAAATCTTAGAGAAGAGGTGCCTCACTCAGTTGCAGTGGAAGTAGACGATATACAGGAAAGACCTGGTCGAGAGCTTTTTGATATTCACGCCTCGATAATCGTTGAAAGAGATAGCCAAAAAGCAATACTTATTGGTAAAGGTGGATCCAATTTAAAGGAGATTGGAACGAGTGCTCGTATTGAAATAGAGAAGTTTCTCGGAAAAAAAGTTTTTCTAGCTCTTCATGTAAAAGTAATTGAGAATTGGCAAAAAGATACGAAAGCTCTTCAAAAATTGGGCTTCATTCAAGGTTAAGCGGCGAAGGTTGCATTCTTTGGTTTTCGACTTGCGAAGAAAGATCCAACTAATACCAAAGGAAGTCCAACCAAAATAGCGAGCGTGATTGGCTCATCTAATAGAATTACTCCGAGAAGCACAGCAACTGCTGTATTTGGATACACAACTAAAGAAGCTCTGGCTGGACCAATTTCATCTAGAACTATGAAGAACACCCAAAATGCAATGCCACTACTAAGTACGCCGAGACCTATTGTTGCTAAAACTGCATTTAATGTAGGAGTTGTAAGTGGGGCATTAGCTAGGGCGAATGGCGCGAAAAGTAGCGCTGCGGCCGTCATAGCGATGCCGTTAATTGCCACACCCGGCACATCAGTTACTTTTCGAGAGATCATATTTGTGGCCCATGCATAAGCTGCGGCGGCAATAAGAACTTGGAGCAGGGCCCACGAGTTATTGAAGTCTGAGACGCTTTCAATGCCAACTATTAAAACAATACCTATTAAACCGATTGCAATTCCGATGATTCTAACTCGATGGGCAGCCGTTGAATCGCCGGTGTGATGAGCGAACAACGTGGCCCATATTGGAACAGTTGCAACCAGGAGAGCTACTACGCCAGAGGAAAGGCTTCTTTGAGCGTTTGTGATTAATGTCCAAGGAATAACCATTTCGAGAATGGCGTAAAAAAGAACATATTTCATATGGGGTCTTATATTTCGGAAAGCGCCTTGATGAATCGCGATAGGAACTAGAAGTGCCGCACCTATAGCCAATCTAGAAAATACAATTACCGCAATCGACAATTCCTCTACTGCAACCTTCATGAAGAGATAAGGGATACCCCATAGCACTCCCACAAGTGAGAATAGAAGCCAGCCACGTCGCGACATTAAAGACTCCGATATAAGTTAAGGGTTTGCGTGGCTACCTTATCCCAGCCAAATTCGGATATTGCGCGAATTCGACCATTCCTACCTAAACTTTTCGCGAGATTTGAGTCACTCATAACTTTCAGAATCCCCTCGCATAAAGATTCTTCAAATTCTTCATCAATCTTGGAGTGACTTATCAAGACTCCAGTTTCACCATCTTTAACAACTTCAGGTATGCCGCCGACCGCACTCGCTACCACCGCAGTCTCACATGCCATCGCTTCGAGATTAACGATTCCGAGCGGTTCGTACACAGAGGGACATACAAACAGTTCAGCATGGGTCAACAATGAGATCAAGTCTTTTTGAGACAACATATCCTTAATCCAAATTACATTATTCCTCTCATCTTGAAGCTCATTAATCAATTTCTTAACTTCGTTAAATATTTGAGGTTCATCAGCGCTTGTAGCGGCTATTACTAATCCAAAATCCTTAGGGATTTCTCTCCAACTCCGGAGAAGATGAATTAAGCCTTTTTGGCGAGTAATGCGACCCACGAATACAGCGAATTTATTCTTAATGCCAAATCGCTCGACAACTTCATTATTTTCAATTGGTCTGAAGACATTCGTATCTATGCCGTTTCGGATAGTAACAATGCGCTCCTGGGATATCTTTGGGTATACCTTCAAAATATCGGTACGGACCGCATCACTTACTGAAATAATTTTCTGTGCACTTTCATAAGAAGACTTTTCTATCCAACTTGAGATTTCATACCCACCTCCAAGTTGGTCTGCTTTCCAGGGTCTTAATGGCTCTAACGAATGCGAGGTAATTACATGAGGGATATCAAAAAATTTGGAGGCTAAGTAGCCAGCGAAATTGGCATACCAAGTGTGGGTGTGCACTAAATCAACATTCCCTAAATTTCTTGCGATATCCATATCCAACAACAAAGTTTTTAATGCTACGTTCAGATTATTGAATGGTGGAGCTAATTCATATGCGTTGGCATCGCCGCGTGCAGATCCAAAACAATTGACATCAACTCGGACATCTGAAAACTTCTTGAGTGAATCGACCAAGTTTATGACGTGAACTCCGGCTCCTCCATAAACTTCAGGAGGCCATTCCCTAGTTACCATCGCAATAGATTTCGATTGACTATCCAGCGGCATATGCCAAGAGTATCGTTCAGCCATGGCACGACTTGATCTTCCTCTCGGCATCGTCCTTGCCGGCGGTGAAGGAAAACGCTTAATGCCATTGACAGCTGATCGAGCGAAACCCGCAGTTCCATTTGGCGGGGCATACAGATTGGTTGATTTCGTTCTCTCAAATCTTGTTAATGCCGGATTTTTGCGAATCGCTGTTCTAACTCAGTACAAGTCACACTCTTTAGATAGGCACATCACCACTACTTGGAGAATGTCAACTCTTCTAGGAAATTACATCACACCGGTACCGGCACAACAGAGATTAGGTCCGAGGTGGTACACAGGAAGTGCTGATGCGATTCTCCAGAATTTCAATCTAATTCAGGATGAAAATCCAAAACACATTCTAGTTTTTGGTGCAGATCACGTTTATAGAATGAATCCGGATCAGATGTATCAACAGCATCTCCAAACTGGAGCTGGAGTCACGGTTGCAGCAATAAGAGTCCCTCGAAAATCCGCGAGCGATTTTGGTGTAATTGAATTATCTGATGATGGACTTACCATAAAGGCGTTCCATGAAAAACCGGCTAATCCACCGGGCATGCCGGGAAATCCAGATTGGTCGCTAGTCTCAATGGGAAACTATATTTTTCGAAGAGATGCGCTTGAGAGTTCTTTGCTAGAGGACTCTAAAGATATTGAGAGTAGGCATGATCTCGGCTCGAACATCATTCCCATGATGGCGCGAGGAGGAGCGGCGAAAGCTTACGATTTTGCCAACAATATAGTTCCTGGCGAAACTGCAAGAGATAAAGGATATTGGCGCGATGTAGGAACAATCGATTCCTATTATGAAGCTCATATGGATTTAGTTTCAGTTCATCCTATTTTTAATCTCTATAATCGAAATTGGCCAATACTCACAAACCCACCCTCATTACCCCCAGCAAAATTCTCGGAGAATGGTCGAGCATTTGATTCAATAGTAGGCGCTGGATCAATTATTGCCGGCGGAGTTCTGAGTTCCACGGTTGCTTCCTATGACGTTCTTGTTGGGAAAGACTCAGTTATAGAAGGTTCAGTTCTGATGCCTTCCGTGCGAGTTGGAGATAAAGCAAAAATTCGAAATGCAATCTTGGATAAAAACGTTGTGGTAGAGCCTGGTGCCGAAATCGGTTTTGATTTGGAGAGGGATCGAGCACGATTTACAGTTTCTGAGGGTGGAATTATTGTCGTAGGTAAAGGTGAATTGGTAACCGCTTAGATTTCCCCGGCAAGAAGTCCTTTGATTACCTGGTCACCCCGACTTATGGTCTCCTCAAGATCCTTGAGTTTCTTCATACCATTTAACTGTTGAAACATTCGATGGTTTTTCTTAAATAAATCACGATTTCTATACAAGTAATGCCAATAGAGAGTTGTGAATGGGCACGAATCTCCTTCAATTCTCGTCTTAGGGTTGTAAACGCAATCGCCACAGTAATCTGACATTCTTGATATGTAAGAGCCTCCAGCTATGTACGGCTTTGTTGACATTCTGCCGCCGTCGGCATGCATACTCATCCCAATCACGTTAGGGACCATCACCCAATCTGTGGCATCTATAAAATTATTTCTCATCCAAATCAATAATTCGGTAGGAGCGACATCACAAAGAGCCGCGAGATTGCTCAAAATCATTAGGCGTGGAATGTGATGCACCCATCCGCGTCGTTCTACTCCAGAAATAGTATCTGAAACACATTTCATCTTTGTGGATTTAGAATTCTCAAAAAGAGGTAGCAGAGGATTGTTTGAATTAAAAAAATTGCTATCGCGGTAATCTTCTCCGAAATACCAATATAGACCGTTTATATATTCGCGCCAACCAATTATCTGTCTAATAAAGCCTTCACAGGAGGATAGAGGAATGTTTCCTTCTTCGAATTTCTTTAATACGAATTTTAAGATTTCGTCTGGAGTTAATAGGCCAATATTTAAATAGGGGCTAAGAAGCGAGTGATGTAACGCCCATGATTTAACTGTCATGGCATCTTCGTAAGGTCCAAACTCTGCAAAAGATTCTCTAAGAAACTTATTCAGCTGGGCAAGAGCGGTTTTACGCGTGGTTCCCCAAATTGTCTCTTCAATTGATCCAGTTAGATTCAGATTCTTCAACTCGGCGATTACTTCATGGTCAATGAGATCTCTCTCGTGATTCGTATAATTTGGCCATTGGTAATCTGTTTTTGGTGGGGGTTCTCGATTCTCATCATCATAATTCCATCTTCCTCCGAATGGTTCGCCATTCGATACTAGAATTCCAAGTCGCTGCCTCTGCCAGCGATAGAAATTCTCCATCTTTAAACTCTTCTGACTTTTTGACCATTGCGCAAAGAGTGCCCGAGGGGTCAAAAAGAAATCATTTGGTACGAATCGCACTCCTATGTCAGCAAGAGATTTTGTCAATCGATACGAGGAAGGTTCTACCGAAATAACTTCATCATAATCTTTCGAGATTGATTGAATTCCAGAAGAGGTGTCATTTGATTTTAAATACATTACTTCAAAGCCTTCAGCTTTTAGTTCTTCAGCAAAATGGCGCGCAGCTGACAACAAAAAGAAGAGACGCTGGCGATTCCATCGAGCACCTTTTAGCATTCTTTGACTTTCGACGAATACAATTGCGTGGGTTTCAGGTCGCGCGCCTGCTAACGCTCCTTTATTGCGATTCAAATTGTCGTGTGCTACATAAACGAGAGTCTTGGCCATCACCAAAAGGGTAGTCCGACCTTGCTAGAATCGCGTACTGGATCGATGATGATCACAAGCTCAAGAGTCGGAGATGTCTAATGCGGTTTGGTGTCCTTACTGGCGGTGGCGATTGCCCAGGTCTTAATGCGGTGATAAGAGCCGTAGTCCGTAAAGGTGAAAAAGAGTACGGATATGAATTCATAGGTTTCAGAGATGGCTGGAAAGGACCTTTAGAGGGGCTGACCATGCCACTTAACATCAAGGCAACCCGAGGAATACTCCCACGAGGCGGAACAATTCTTGGCTCATCGCGAACTAATCCTTTCAAAATCGAAAATGGCGTTGAAAGGATAAAAGAGAATTTATCGAAAATGAACGTTGATGCGCTTATTGCAATTGGTGGAGAGGACACATTAGGTGTTGCAACTAAATTAGACGCGCTAGGCGTGAAAGTAATTGGCGTTCCAAAGACAATTGACAATGATTTGAATAATACTGATTACACATTTGGGTTTGATACCGCCGTAAATATTGCAGTTGAAGCCATCGACAGATTACACACGACAGCCGAATCGCATCACCGCGCTCTAATTGTTGAAGTTATGGGAAGGCACGCAGGTTGGATTGCGTTACATTCTGGAATGGCAGGGGGCGCTTCTTGTATTTTGATTCCAGAAGTTCCCTTTGATATTGAAAAAGTTTGCCAGTATGTAGAGTCCAGATTTGAACAATCTTATGCACCGATAATCGTTGTGGCAGAAGGTGCATTACCTAAAGACGGAACGATAGTAACCAAAGATGGATCGCTGGATGCTTTCGGACATGTAAAACTCTCCGGAATTGGAGAGTGGCTAGCTAAAGAAATTGAATCCAGAACCGGCACTGAAGCCAGAACTTCAATTTTGGGGCATATTCAAAGAGGTGGAACTCCAACCGCTTTTGATCGCGTACTGGCAACACGATTTGGAATTCACGCGATAACTGCGGCTCATGCAGGAGATTGGGGAAAGATGGTTGCACTACATGGCACCAAGATTGAGCGGGTGCCGCTAGCTTCGGCAACTGAGAAGCTAAAAACGGTAGATCCAAGCCTTCTCGCAGAAGCTGAAGTCTTCTTTGGTTAATTCCATAGCAAGAATCCCTTCAACCTATCTACCCTTAAGCCATGAGTAATACGATTGAGAAGCTCTTTGACAGCTCTCTAGCAATAGCGCAGCAACCGGCTTGGCCAGATCGTGACAAATTGGCTCAAGTTGTAACTGAACTTCGAACATTGCCTCCACTGGTTTTTGCTGGAGAATGCGACAATCTTAAGATCAAAATTGCGCAAGCAGCTTCAGGCGAGGCTTTCTGGTTACAAGGTGGCGATTGCGCTGAAACTTTTGCTGCTGCAACTGCCGATTCCATAAGAAATCGAATAAAGACAATTCTTCAAATGGCTGCCGTACTTCAGTACGGAGCCAGCATGCCAGTAATCAAAGTTGGTCGAATGGCAGGTCAATTTGCAAAACCTCGTAGTAATGACATGGAAAAGCGTGGAGACATTGAACTGCCAGCTTATCGAGGTGATGCTGTAAACGATCTGCAATTTACGAAAGAGGCTCGAACTCCCGATCCATCTCGCCTATTGAAGGTTTATCACACATCCTCCGCAACACTTAATTTAGTTAGGGCTTTTACTCAAGGCGGTTTCGCAGATTTACGACTTGTCCACGAGTGGAACAAAGGCTTCATTCGCGATTCAGAGATTGGATCTAGATATGAAGCGCTTGCAAAAGAGATTGGCCGTGCACTCGAATTCATGAAATCGGCAGGTGTTAATCCTGAAGAGTTTAAGACTGTCGACTTTTACTCGTCGCATGAAGCTTTAATTCTTGAGTACGAAAAAGCACTAACGAGAATTGATTCAAGATCTGATCAACCTTATGACGTCTCAGCCCATTTTCTATGGATCGGAGAACGCACCCGACAACTCGACGGAGCCCATATCGATTTTGCTAAGAATATTCGGAATCCGATAGGCGTCAAAATTGGCCCGAAAACTTCACCCGAAGATGTTTTGGCTTTGATTGAAACTTTGAATCCGCAAGAGGAGCCCGGACGATTAACTTTCATAACTCGAATGGGAGCAAAAAACATTCGCACTGCTTTGCCGCCGATTGTAGAAGCAGTGAAAAAAAGTGGCAGAAAAGTACTCTGGGTTTGCGATCCGATGCATGGGAATACCTATGAAGCGCCGACCGGCTTTAAGACAAGAAGTTTTGATGATGTCATGAATGAAGTTATGGGATTCTTCGAAGTACATCACAAACTTGATACCTATCCCGGGGGCATACACGTTGAGCTGACGGGTGATGATGTAACTGAGTGCGTTGGCGGTGGGATGGAAATTTCTCATGAAGATTTAGCCACCCGTTACGAGTCAGCCTGTGATCCAAGATTGAACCACACCCAATCTCTGGAGCTAGCCTTCCTCGTCGCCGAAAAATTAAGAGACGGGAAGCGGTAAACGAGTTAGGCGTAGAGTAGGGGAGTGCTTACCCAATCAATTTACAAGACTCCGATAGGAAGTTTGTACTTGATTTCTCATGACCAGAAGCTCCTTGCTGCTGGCTTCTCCAGCTTCGCCAAATTAATTTCAAATCTTGATACAAAAGATCGAGCAAAAACTTTTATTTCACAGAAAAAGATTCCTGTTGTTTCAGATCTCTTAGATGACTATTTTGATGGAGATTTGAACGCTTTAGACGGAATTTCAGTAAGGCAACCAGGGGAGCGGTTTTCGCAGGCTGCTTGGCGTGCCATGCGCAAAGTTTTGCCGGGTAAATCGATTTCTTATGCGGAATTAGCAAAACGATCAGGTTCCCCAGATGCGGTGAGAGCTGCGGGAAGTGCCTGTGCGAGAAATCAGATTGCACTCGTAGTTCCATGTCATCGAATCGTAAAGACCGGCGGTGGTCTTGGTAATTACGCTTATGGTCTAAAAATCAAAGAGTGGCTACTTCGCCACGAAGGCACGCTTCAATAATTTCTGTAGTACTTGTGCTGCAAAATCTATTCCAGAGTCATCAATATCAAGGTGAGTAACCATTCTTGCGTAAGTGGGCCCTAGCGCCCCCATCCAAACACCCTCCTCCCTAGCTTGAGCAACGAATTCTCCTGCTGAGATATTTGCGCCAAAAAGTTCTAGACCCACAATATTTGTCGAAACTAGTTTCGGATCAATCACATTAGGAACTACCTCATGGCAAACTTCAGCCAACCGTTTAGCTCTCCGGTGGTCCTCTGCTAGCCGAGAAATATTATTTTCTATCGCATAAAGACCGGCGGCAGCGATAATTCCAACTTGGCGCATGCCGCCTCCATAACGCTTCCGCCACACCCTTGCCTCAGCGACTCTCTCTTTTGAGGAGATCATCAGTGAACCAATAGGCGCTCCTAATCCCTTGGAGAGGCATACACTCAGTGTTTCGAAATTTCTTCCATATTCAAATAATGGAACGCCACTAGCTACATGAGAATTCCAAATTCGGGCGCCATCTAAATGAAGTTTTATACCGTTTGGTTCCGCCCATTTTTTTAAAGACTCAATTTCCTCAATATCTTGAACTGTTCCGCCCCCGAAATTATGCGTATTCTCAATCGCAATTGCCGTTGTTGAAACGAGATAGGGGCCAGAGTTTGGACGGGCGATTTCAATTGCACGAATCGCGGAGAGTTTGCCGTGGGGATCACTCCAAGTTCTAGTTGTGATGCCGCTAAAAGCCGCCGCAGCTCCCAATTCAGCTCGAACAATATGTGAATTTACTTCGCAAATTAACTCTTCTCCAGGCTTGACTAAGGTTCTTATACAAAGTTGATTCGCGAGTGAGCCTGAAGGTGTAAATACGGCAGCTTCTTTGCCAAATAATTTAGCCGCTTTTTCTTCGAGTAAATTTACAGTGGGATCATCTCCGTAAACATCATCACCGACTTTCGCCGTTGAGATTGCCTCTCGCATTGCTGGTGTTGGCTGGGTTACGGTATCTGAGCGTAGGTCAACAATCATGTTTGCAGTATGCCATCTTTAGGCGGCGAAACTCTAGGTTGGACAATCATTATCATCGCGATAAGAATCAAGGAACCTCCAATGAGGATTCGAAGGGTTAATGGTTCAAATCCCAGTAAGACTGAGAAAAAGGCCGCGAACACGACTTCGGTCGTAAGGATTACAGCAACTTTAACCGCTGAAATTCTTGCCTGCGACCAGGTTTGGACGATGAATGCAAGAAAAGTAGCAAATACTGCAGTAAAGGCAACGACGCTCCACGTTTGGATATCTGGCGGTGGAGTGAAGCCTGATATCGAAGCCGGAATCCCCGCAACAATCGCACAAGTTAAAAGCTGAACAAAAGTCAGAAGGTAAGTGTCAAAATTCTTGCTCCACCTACTTAGCAAAATAATGTGAATTGCAAAGAGTATTGCTGAGGCAAGAACGAATAATTCACCGACTCCAATTGACCAGCCTGAGATTGAAAGTACGCCAAGTCCGATTGTCGCCAATGCAATGTAGAACCAAGCTAGTCGGGTTATGTGATCTCGAAAAACAATAAGCCCTATGAGCGGTGTAAAAACTACATATAGACCAGTAACGAATCCTGTTATTGCTGGAGTGGTTCTCTCGAGGCCTAGTGTTTGAAAAATGTATCCAGCCCCAAGAGCAAATCCAGCAAGTGAACCTCGAGATATCAATTTCCAACTCAATTTTGTGAAGATAGCCGGTCGGACAAGAATCATTATCAGAGAGGCCAAAATAAATCTGCTGAAAAGAAAACTAAAGACGTCCTGCTGGTCCAAGATGTCTTTCATCCAAACAAATGAAATTCCCCAGACCGCGGCGACAGCCAGAAGTGCCCAAGGGGCAAGAAGCAGCATTATTTCCTCATCTTCTTTAGCATTGATACTTCCCGACCATGTTCTGGTTCTTCGCCTGGTGTTTCTAAGATTAAAGGAGCATTCAAAATCGCTGGATGAGCGAGCAATTCCTCAAAAGGTCGTTTGCCTATCTCGCCTTCGCCTAAATTTTGATGACGGTCTTTTAGTGATCCAAGGACATCCATAGAGTCATTAGCGTGAATTAATTGAATTCTCTCTTCACCAACGACTTCTACCAGTAAGTCAATTGTTTTCGCCATTCCGCCTGGCGTCTTAATATCGTGGCCGGCAGCAAAAACATGGCAGGTATCGAGACAAACTCCTACTTTGGGGTGCCAGTCCAATGCATCAAAATAGTGCTTTAAGTCATCTAGTTTTCTCACTAAAGATTGTCCTTGTCCCGCCGTAGGCTCAAGAAGTAACCAAGGATCATTATCCTTCAATCTATTTAGAATCGGAATTACGCCCTTTTTTATCTGTTGCCAAGCTTTCTTAACATGATTCTCGTCTACAGCCGAACCTGTATGGACGACTACTCCCTTTGCGCCGATTTCGCGTCCTCGCCTTAGCGAATATTCCGTTGAGGAAAGTGAATTTTCATATGTACTTGTAGTAGGTGATCCTAAATTGATTAAGAAAGGAGCATGGACATAGGTCTCTATATCCAATTCCTCCGCTAACTCCCTAAATTTTTGATCCGCTTCAAGATTGGGATTGGGCATTGCCCAGCCTCTTGGGTTAGATGTAAAAACTTGAATTGCTTCCGCTTGAATAGTTTTCGCATATTCTATTGAACGTTTTGCCATGCCTCCAGAGGTTGGGACATGCGCTCCAATGCGAGGCGGTTTCACGAGCTCACCCTACAGTGATAGTTACTTTTGAACCTCGTTTAACTTTTGTGCCTACCTTCGGCGAGATATTTGTAACGAATTTCTCTTTCTTTGTGCCAACTTTCTTGACATTGACTCTTAAGTTTTGATCTTCAAGAGCGGTAATGGCTTTAATCTCGCTCAATCCAAAAACATTTGGGATAAAGACAAATTCCGTTCCTTTCGAAACCAACAAAGTTATTTGGCTTCCCTTATCAGCCGCGCCAGCGCTTGGACTTTGCGAGACTACGGCACCAGCAGGAAGATCTTCACTGAAGACATACTTTGTATCTACTTCAAAACCATTTTCAGATAATTCATTCAATGCCTGTTCACCGCTCTTGCCTTTGTAATCAACAATTTCTAACTTTTCTGTTCCTTTAGAAATGACGAGAATCACATTGGATTCTCGTTTGACTCTTTCGCCCCCAGCAGGTGAGGACCTCATTACAAGGCCATTCGCAATCTCGCTAGAAAACTCTTCAGTAATCTCACTTACCACTAAATTGTTATCTTCAAGCAACTTTTGTGCGGCTTGTGGTGTCAATCCAATTAGATTCGGAATTAATATTCGTTCCTTGCCTTTAGATGTGAAAACTGTTACTTCGCCACCTTCGTCAACGCGATCGCCACCGGCGGGATCGGACTTGATTATTCTCCCCTCCGGAATATCTTCATTAAATTCTTCGGTTCCGAGTTTTAGAGTTAGGCCTAGATTTGAGAGTACTGCTCTAGCTTCTTTAACAGTTGCGCCGGCAAGAGATGGCACAACAATTTTTGAACCAGGTCCGGCAAATGCATACCAACCAATAGCGATAAGTGAAATCAATAGAGTGACAGCGATACGACGATTTCTTCGGACTCGATTAGAGACTCGCTTAGTCTTGCCCGTATTCTCTCGATTCACTTCGTTCTCACTCTCTTTCGGAGTTGATTTTGCTTCGCGTGATTTTCTTTTTCGCTCTCTTTCTTTGATGGGTTCCCTTAGAGGAGCGGGCGGAAGGTCTAATTCCAAGCTAAGTTGACGTTTGCGGGGGTCAATCTTTTCAGAGAGGTTGCGCAATTCTTCAAGCAGTGCGGCTCCGTCTGCTGGTCGTTTATCCGGATCTATGTCGGTAGCTCTTAGCACCAGATCATCAACCTCAATCGGAATGCCGGGATTAACTGAAGATGGGGCGGGAACTCTCTCATTCACATGCCTGATAGCTATCTGTACTGGATCCTCGCCTTGATAGGGCTTCTGACCAGTTAGTAATTCGAATAGAACAATTCCAAGTGAGTAGATATCGCTTCGAGCATCAGCAACGCCGCGTTGCACTTGCTCTGGGGAAAGATAAGAAACGCTACCCAAAATAACACTTGACTCGGCGGTCATTGTTGTCCCGAGTAACGCACCTCTGGCCAATCCGAAATCTGCAATCTTTATTCTTCCTTCATTCGAAACCAAAATATTCTCAGGTTTGATATCACGATGAACAATTCCCAATCGATGCGCCGCTGATAGCGCACTTGCAACCGGAATGATCATTTGTAGCACGTTAGAAATTGTCGCTGGACCTTGCTCGAACATGTAATCCCTTAGAGTTGCACCTTCAACCAACTCCATAACTATAAATACGCATGGAGTTCCACCTTGATTCCAGCCTTGGTCTAACACTGAAACTATATTTGGGTGAGAGAGCGCGGCGGCCGCTTTGGCCTCCCTAATAAACCTCTCGACGAATTTCTCATCTTGAGCCAGATGAGGATGCATTATCTTTACGGCGATTGACCGATCCAAGCGCAAATCAGTTGCGGCATATATGGTTGCCATTCCTCCAGATGCAACTATCCGATTCAACTTATAACGGCCATCAATTACTTCGCCGGTAAGGTCAGACACAAGAAGATTTTAGATGAAGAAGTTACCGTCAAAGCGGAAGGTGGCACAATCTCGGGTGTTTTCTAGTTCAAAATGCGACCGTTCTCGCTGTTGCCAGATTCTCATTTCATTCTCAAGATAATCGCCGTCTCTCCGTAGCACTCTCTGTAAACCTACTTCTTGATCAATATCAATCCAAATAATCTGATCTAGATATTTTCGAGTTACTCTCTGGGCGCATCCAACACCTTCAAGTAAATATAGACTCGCGTCTGGTAACCTCTCTAAATCTCCAAAACTCGAAGTTAACCAATTAAATTTACGAATAGAAGCTTTTTTCCCGAGATGAAGCGGCCTCAAAATCTGATTCTCGAGAGTTCGCGTCAATGTATCTGTTAGAGCATTCTCCCAACCATCGTAGATATCGTCCATATGAATCGTATGCACGTAACCAAATTTCCAAGCACTACCAATGCGGGCAGCTAATGTCGTTTTGCCGGCACCTGCCGGGCCATCAATCGAGATCAAATAGAACTTCCTATTTAGTGGTGGCTTATCGACAACCACACTTAATAGTTCGTCTAATGACTTGGCCAACGTGACCTGCTTCGCCAGCGAAATAGTCCATAAATGGCAATCACAGTAAAAATCGAATAAAGCAAACTTGTGAAATAGAGATCTTGACGGAAATAATGCCAAGTCCCGAAGGTATCGATGAGAATCCACGCAATCCAAGTTTCATTTCGTTGCAAGACCATCAAAATCTGTGCAATAGCGCTTGACACAAGCAATAAAGAATCGGGCCAAGAGGCTGCTGCTCCAATATCTCCGAGAATAGGTGCCGAAGTTGTCCAGATAACTACGAGCGCAATAATCCAGATGGCCCGCTCGGGCCAAGTCATTGATCTTGGTTCTACTCCGGTAGCTTTCCATCCGAATAAACCCCAGATTGCTGCCGCGATAAATATTAACTGTAGAAGTGCACTTGCAAAAAGGTCTACTTGCAAGAAGAAAATTCCGTAAAGAGTGCTACTTAAAATCCACCATGGCCAAGCTATACGAACTCCTCGGGCGCCAAGATAGACAGCAACTAGCGAAGTTAATACGGATAGTAACTCGAGTAAAGTGACTTCGTAGCTCCATGCTTCAAAAATGATATTCATTTGAATCCTTTCCAATTCGCATTATCAAACTGGTCCGACGGTCGACCCTAAGGTCCTCTCAGCCAACTTTTGGCTCCCGATTGAATGGAAGGTTAGCATAAGGCGTGCTCAAGTTCTCATATTTTGCGATGCTCCTTTTCACGGTTGTGGGATCTTTTTGGCTGGAAATTTTTCTTAAAGTGGGAGTCTTGAGAAGGATGAAGAGAGCCATACTTTCAATTATTCCCACAGCTGTAATCTTCTTAATTTGGGATTACTACGCTGTAATTAAGGGACATTGGTGGTTCGATAAAAATCAAGTAATTGGAATTTTTGGTCCAAAGGGAATCCCATTAGAAGAATTTCTATTTTTCTTGGTTGTTCCTCTGGCATCTTTATTAACAATAGAAGCGGTTCGAACTCAGAAGCGGCACTGGAAATTTGGTGATGAATCGTGACTTATACCCAGCTTGCCATTCTCTCAGTCCTTATTGTCATATTGATAGATCTAGCCATTCTAAGAACCCGCTTAATTACAAGAAGAGGATTTTGGACGGCCTACGCGATCATTCTCTTCTTTCAATTGATAACTAATTGGTGGCTCACTTCCCGGGGGATTCTTACTTACAACGAGTCGGTAATAACAGGATTGAGAATTGCATCTGCTCCCGCCGAGGATTTATTTTTTGGATTCTCGATGGTCACGCTAACCATGTCGCTCTGGATTTATTGGGGGCGTCGAGGCATTCAGCGGGACTAACGAGCTGCAACAGCCCGCGCCCAGGCTGGCAATGCCACTTTGACCCTACGCAACGTAGAAGTCTTAGCCCTCTTCTCAAATACTTGGTAATTGATATTTTCTACCTCATCAACTATTCCACAGTACAGTTCACTGGCCGCTTCAATACAGGGCTGAGAACTCTTTTCTAGATACTTTATTCCGTCTGTTGCTTTACTTTGAAGTAGACGTACTCGTTCGATTTGAAATTCGATTGCTTTGCGTAACTCATCTGTTACTTTGCGTTGCTCCAACATATTTTTATCGACACCAAATGCTTTTAACTCATCCTGAGGTAGATAAACGCGGCCGCGATCTAAGTCCTCACCTATATCACGGATAAAATTCGCAAGCTGAAATGCGATTCCGAGACTCTCTGCAGCGCTCTTTGATTCTTCTTTATAAGCACTGTCAAAGCCCAAAATCGGAAGCATCTGAAGTCCAATAACGGCGGCAGATCCATAAACATACTCCATCAATGATTCATAGTTTGCGTATTCAGTAACTTCTAAGTCCATCGCCATAGAGTGTAGAAACGCTTCAAAATAGACGATGGGAATATCAAAACGTTTTACGGTATCCACTAGAGCCATACCGATTTGATCGTCACTTTCGCCTCGGTTTATATCTTGGAGCATTCGCCAACTCCACTGCTCTAGTTCGTTTCGTCGCGAAGCCGCAGATCTATTTGAATCCATCGCATCAACTATTTCATCTGCGTATCGAGCAAAGCCATAAAGCGAATGTACAAAGGGTCTCTTCGCTTTAGGTAAAAGCAAAGTTGCTAAGTAATAAGTTTTACCATGAAGTGAATTTAGGCGCTTACACTCCGAATACGACTTCCTTAAGGTTGGATTAGTTATTCCAGCCGCAGAAAGTTCATCCACGTCTCGCTCCGAGTATTCTTTCTGCGGCTAATTTTCCAGAAATTATCACCATGGGAACGCCGACTCCTGGCTGCGTTCCACTCCCAGTGAAAACTACATTCTCGAATCCACGCGCTAGATTGTTCGGTCTAAATGGTCCTGTTTGGGTAAAAGTATGCGCGCTCGCAAAGGGAGCTCCCATTTCAAGTCCCATCTTCTCCCATTCCAGTGGAGTGGTGAGATGTTCAACTTCAATTGAATCTCCGAAACCCTCGTATCCTCGCTCTTCCAAAACACGCACCATTTCATCGCGATAACGTGAAGATTCAATTCTCCAATCAATACTCGCACTTAAGTTTGGGGTGGGGAATAAGATGTAGTAACTCTCACGATCGGCTGGCGCTAAGGTGCTGTCATCTTTGCTTGGAACAGTCACCAAAAGACTAGGGTCACTCATTAAACTCTTTTTATCAATCAATTCCTCAAAAACTCCATCCCATGATTCTCCAAAATGGATATTGTGATGTGCGATATGCGAATACTTCTTTTTTGAACCCACTAAAAGAACTGCACAAGAAGGTGAGAATTCTAATTTCTTTATTCTACGAAGTGGCTTATCAAGTAGCTCAGTATAAGCAACAGGTAAATCGGGATTTAAGATTACAACGTCACACTCAAATCGTCTGCCATCTTCCGTTATAGCGGCGACAACTCGCTTTCCCCGTTTTTCTAAACGAGTAACTTTAGAGTTGTAATGAATTTTCGCACCGTGCTTGATCGCGATTGCAGCCAATGCGCGTGGTACCGCATGCATTCCACCCTTTGGAAAGAAGACCCCATTAACCGCATCCATGTAAGCAATAACCGCATAGATTGCTAGCGCCTGTTGAGGTGAGACGCCGGCGTACATAGCTTGGAACGAATAAATTCGCTGAGTTCGTGGATCCTTTAAGAACTGGGCCACTTTCGGCGCAAGTCTCCTAAAGCCTCCGATTGCAATCAATCTTGCCAAATTTGGTGTTAGTAAATCAAAGGGCGTGTCAATATTTTTATCAATAAAGTCATTCATTTCATACTTATAAAGCTTAGTTACGAAATCAACATACTTTCTATAACCGGCAGCCTCATCGCTCCCTATAACTTTGGCAATCTCTACTTCCATTTCCTCGGTGTTTGAGTGTACGTCCAGAGTGCTGCCATCGCTATAAAAGGCTCGATAGAGTGGTTGGACCGGCATTAGCGTCAACCAATCAGTTAAATTTTCACCAACTGATGCCATGACATCTTCAATTAGCGACGGCATAGTTAAAACAGTTGGGCCAGTGTCAAAGGCATAACCGGATTTATTTAAAAGGCCATTTCTTCCCCCCGGAACTGCTTCACGTTCTAAAATTGTTACATCGCGACCTTGTCCCAGCAATCTAATGGCAGCACTTAACCCTGCAAGTCCAGCTCCAACAATTACAACTTTGTCAGTTGGCCCAGTAACAGTGCGCATTTTGACTATTTCTCCCTCTGGGTTGCAGCCTTCGCCATATCCACAAGCAACTTTTTAATTTCATCCAGGCAAACTGACTTATCCAAATTTGCGACGGCCTTGTCAAAAAGTTCAGAGATTAGTCTCTCGCACTCTTCCACGGCTCCGCATCTTGAAATTACCTCTTGAATAGCAGCGATTTTAGAGCTCTCTACATTCTTATCTCCGAGTGATATCTCAAGGAGTCGTCGTTCCGATTCATTGCACTTCTCTAGGGTCAAGGCAATTAGAAGGGTTCGCTTTCCCTCTCGAATATCGTCGCCGCTTGGTTTACCTGTGACGTTTGGCTCACCAAAAATTCCCAAGAGATCATCGCGAAGTTGAAAAGCTTCACCGAGTGCTAGGCCAAAATTCGAAAAATCATCAATTAGAGTCGAATTCGCGCCAGCAAGAGCTGCACCAAATTGCAGTGGCCTTTCAATGGAATACTTACCTGATTTTAGCTGTGCAATCTTGGACGAACGAACTTTATTTGATTCACCTCTCACACTTTCTAGAACATCTAAATATTGACCAGCCATTAACTCTTCGCGCATCTCATGAAATATAGGAAGGGCTTGATTGAGTTGAGGTTGCTCAACTCCAGAGAGATACAATAATTCATCGCTCCATGCTAAAGATAAATCTCCCAACAAAATGGCTACCGAAGCCCCATAGTTCTCAGAATTTCCGACATATTTAGAGTCTCTATGATGATCCTGAAATTGGCGATGAATTGATTGCCGATTTCTGCGCGTATCTGATCCATCCATCAAATCATCATGTACGAGTGCACACACATGAACTAGCTCGAGGGCCGCACAGGCTCTCGCTATTTTTGGGCTGGCTATGCCACCTGCTCCCAAGAATCCGAGATATGCAAAGGTTGGTCTAAATCTCTTCCCTCCATCTAAAATATATTCAGCTAATGATTTGGTTATTGGTTGGAGAAATTCATCAGTTCTGTTGAGCTTTTCGGTTTTTCCCTTTACAAAGTCAGCAAGAGCATCTTCAATTTCGATTCTGATAGAGTCTAAAGAGGTACTTGGCACGGCGTAACGGTACCCTCAACTCGTGAAGGCAAAGCCCTCTTTTTCCTTGGAATTTTTTCCGCCGCGAGATAGCGAGGGAGAGGAAAAACTTTGGAGAGCGCTCACTTCGCTCTCTGAAATCGAACCGGACTTTGTATCTGTTACATATGGAGCTGGCGGTAGCGCTCGAGACCGTACTGTAAAGGTCACGGGTGAAATCACATCGCGCACAGGTATCCGAACCGTTGCCCACCTAACTTGTGTAGGGTCAACAAAATCGGAATTGGAATCCATTCTCGATAGCTATCGCCACTCTGGAATCAAATCAATTCTCGCATTACGTGGAGATCCAGCGGGCGGACCAAGTGCGGAATGGGTCCCTACACCTGGGGGATTCGATCATTCAGATGAATTGGTTTCCCTGGCATTCCAAAAAGATTTTGAAGTTGGAGTAGCTGCCTTTCCAGATGGACATCCTGCCTCCGCGAGCTTGGAAAGGGATCTAGAAGTCTTGTTGGAAAAGGAGCGCCGTGGGGCGACATTTGCAACGACACAATTCTTCTTTTCAATTTCCAAATATAGAAAACTCAAAGACGCTCTTTTTGCAGCAGGCTCAAAGCTTTCTTTAATAGCAGGAATCTTGCCTATCACAAATTTTACTCAACTAAATCGCATGGCTCAATTGAGTGGCGCTGAAGTTCCCAAATTTATAGTGGAACAACTTGAACCTATTTCGGACAATCCAGAAATGGTTAAAGAGAAAGGTATTGAGATTGCGGCAAAACTTAGCGCTGAATTGTTAGAAGAAGGAGCGCCAGGACTCCATTTCTATACGATGAATTCAGCAAGTTCTACGATAGAAATTGTTAAGAGAATTGGATTGCGATGAGAATTGAAGTTTTCTATGAGAAATGGAGCGAACTTCATGGAGGCGCCCAAGTCAAGGGCATTGTTAAAGTGTGGCTAAATATAAGTTACTGGATGTCACGTCCTATAGTGGCACTTCGAGTAACCCCTAATTCACTCTCGTATATTTCAATCCTCGCTGGCGCAGCATTTTTACTCACAGCTAAGAGTGATTGGGCAATAGTTCTACTAGTTTTATCCTTACTTTTGGATGGTATTGATGGCTCAGTCGCAATTCTCTGCGGAAAAATCACCAGATATGGAGCTCTTCTCGATTCAGTTGCCGATCGAATCGTAGAAGTTTTCTGGTTGTTAGGTCTTTTTGTAATAGGAGCACCTTGGCAAGCCATACTTGTAATTTGGCTCGCCTCTTATCTTCAGGAGTATATGAGAGCTAGATCTATTAGCCTCGGATCCACTGAGATACTTATTGTTACCTGGTCTGAACGTCCGGTACGAGCCTCAATTATTTTTTTCGTATTGGTTGCTCGAGCTCTTGAAATTGATTCAATTGATTTCACGCTTGGTGCTACCTATTTATTACTTACTTTACAAGTTTCCAGTGTTGTCAGGTTGTTTCTTGCTCTGAGATCGCATTTGCGACAATCTCTGCACTAATAGCCACAAGCGGTAAGCCACCACCGGGATGTGCAGAGCCACCAACGCAATATAAGCCGCGAATCGGACTTCGATTCTTAGCTCTTAAGAAAGCGGAACGAGCCCCATTACTTGAAGGCCCATAAATCGAACCTCCCGGCGAATTATTCTCGATTTCAAGATCATGAGGTGTTCTAATTTTCATAAATCTAATTCGGTCTCTTACTGAAATTCCTCGTTCTTCAATTTTGGTGAGAATATTTTCGGCGTACTCCTCTTTGAATCCAGGGCGATTCCAGTCAAATCCGTGCTTCGGGTTATGTAGGGGAGCATTTACCAAAACGAACCAAGCTTCCGAATCTTCATTGGGAACTAAGGCTGGATCATCAGGATTACAGATGTAAATCGCAGGATCCGCAGGTGGCGCCCCGTAACGAAATAATGAATCAAATTCGGCATCGTAATTTTCGGGGAATAAAACGGTGTGATGGTTTAAGTTAGATTTGCCATTCAGCGCCAATAAAAGGCTGAATCCAGAAAAAGATTTTGTGGAACGGTTGATTGCTCTACGTTCAGACCAAGTTCGAATTCTAGAGACGCCGTTAGGTATGAGTTTTTTATATAGGATTTGAGAATCGATATTGGATACGACAATATCGGCTTCAACTATCTTGCCGTTATCAAGAATTACCCCATTTACTCGGCCGTTTAAGAGAGTTAGTTCCGTGACTGGAGAGTTTAGGTTTATTGAGCCGCCCAATTTTTGAAAACGCTCAGCGAGAGCAATCGGAAGCCGCCCTAGCCCGCCTGGAACGTGCCAAGCACCAAATGCTTCTTCGACGAATGCAATTGTCAAAAGAACTGCTGGGGCCAGTCTTGGGTCGGAGCCAGAGTATGTTGCATATCTATCTATTATTTTGGAAATTTCTTGTCCAGCGCCATATTTCTTCGTTAATTTGCGAAGAGAGAGCCATGGTGCGATTGTCCAAATATCACGTAGCAAATTCTTTCTTTTAAGTAAGGGTAGAACTCCTCGTAACTCTCCTTCAATAAAATCTTCTCTCGAGGCATCCCACATCTTTTCAGCGCGCTTCAGTAATTTATGCCAAGTAAGTCCGTGATCGTTTCCTAGCGCTTTACTTACTGAATCAACTACTCCTGAATGTGAGAGGTTTGGAAAATCAATTACTTTTCCGTTGGCAAACTGGTAGGTAAACGCTGGATCAACCGGGGCCAATTCAGTTATCAGATTTGTTGGACCACCAGTCTTTAAGAATAAGTCTCTATAGACTGCCGGTAGCGTCAAGAGTGAAGGTCCGATATCAAAGCCAAATCCCTCGATCCAGATGGTTCGGCATTTGCCTCCCACCTGATTACTGGCCTCAAAAATTTGGACCTCGTGGCCCAACTTCGCAAGTCTGGCCCCGCAAGCCAATCCCGCCATACCGGCGCCAATAATCACAACTCTTTTCGGTGAGGAGCTCTTTCTATGATGTTTCATAGTGCGCGACCTCGCCATTGAAGCTTTCCACTCAACTTCAAATTGAATGAGTAGATAATTAGGAAAACCCAGATAATTATTGAGATTGGGTGGAGAAATGAACTCCAAATTATGGATTGAGTTTTCCAAGCAGTTAGAAGTCGAGTAAAAATTACACCGAGTGATAACAGTACAGCTTGAGAATTTCCAGAAATTGCATATATGAAGGGCGCAACCGAAGTTAGGCCGAGGAAGATAATCGCAGAAATAGCGCCGTAAATTGAACCAAAAGCGCGCCACTGAGACTTCGAGTAACCCTGCAGTAATTGACTAAAATTCGCGTACATCAGGCACGTTGCACTTTCAGATCCATCTATCACGCTCCCTCGAAAGGCATGCATGCGCAATAACCTGGCCAGCTCTAAGTCATCTAAGACCTCATCACGAATTTTGGAATGGCCACCAACCGCGAGATAAGCCGCACGTTTAACAATAAAGAATTGACCATTTGCAACAGCAGTTGAACGCCGAAGACTTTTTTCGTTGAGCCTTAAAGGCAAGGTAGAGAACCAAGACCATTGCAAAAGCGGTTGAACCAAAGCGCTAGGCAAATCAGCGGCTAATTGCTTTGGATAAGGAGAAAGGTAATCGAGACCCAGTTCCTCAAGTAGCGAAATTGATTCTGCGATTGCAGTTGGAGAAAGTCGCACATCTGCATCCAGGAATATCAAATATTCTCCCTTAGAGGCTCGAGCAAGTTCCATCATCGCATAATTTTTTCCAAGCCAACCCGTTGGAAGTTGTTTTCCAATTTGTATCGAGAGCCGCGAATCGGAAATTTTCTGTAGAAGTTCAAGGGTGGAGTCCGAGGACTCATCATCTCGGACGATGACTTCAAATTGGGATAGGAGTTTTTGATTTAAAGCCGAAGCCACAGACTCTTGAGCGTTTACTTCTTCATTTCGCATCGGAATAAGAATCGAAACTGAACTTGTAATTAATTTATTTGTTTCTTTCAGTCTTCTAATGGATAAAAAATTATAGATTGAAATTATAACTATTAGCAGAACTAAGACTGTCGATAACCAAAGGATAGCCGATTGAATCATTAATCACTGCGTCCAAATTTCACAGCTAAGAAATACCAAATCACAATAATTCCTAAAGCAAATCCACCGATTAGAGCTACGCCAGGCCGATCGAAGAAGAATAAGTTTCCGATGATGCCACTTATCCAACTCCAGAAAAGAAAAATTTCCGGTATGGCTCGGCTTACACCGATAGATCTTCGTTCCTTCTGGATGAATCGATCTAAGATAGCCATCAATCC
>Ga0129336_10000378_pt1 | contig 25886 bp, 51 predicted proteins | sample CPB6_02_DNA_FD_96878 | JGI IMG/M metagenome (GOLD analysis project Ga0129336, IMG submission 96878) | Freshwater to marine salinity gradient microbial communities from Chesapeake Bay, USA - CPBay_Sum_0.6_0.2_DNA | ecosystem: Environmental > Aquatic > Marine > Coastal | place: USA: Chesapeake... | reverse complement strand
TGCCATTGCCCACTGACTGATTGGCGGAAGTTGACGAACGCCATCTTGATTTCCAGTCACGCCGCCAGCAGGGCCGCGGCCAGCACCTTCCCAGTCTTGGCGTACAAGAATCTGCTCGCGACCAGGAAGACGACGGCCTTCCATTGGGATCTGAGAGTCAGGGACGTATGATGGTGATGCTTCTGGAATAGGCGTACCAATTACATCCTGCGCGACAACAGATGTCGTCGGCTGGAAGCCAGTCTGCACAGGAGGCATATCAGGAGTTTCGGCAGCTTGAGCATTGCCAATCCCAAACATTTCAAGCAAGCCAGAGCCGCGCTCACGAAGAACATCCTTGATGCCTGTTTTTTCAGCAGCTACGTCAATACCTTGTCCTGCCAACCATGCGAGTAATGGATTCATCGCCTTTTCCTCTTCGGCATCATTCATGCCAGTCTGTACTGGCGGCAAATACGAATAATTCCCCAGCGGTATGGGGAGTCCTACATCAACCTGTGCCATTAGCCGCCCATGCCGCCCATAAGCAAGGCGGAGAGCAACTTTTTACCCTTGCTTTCATAGCCCGGAGGCACATTAAGAGCGCCTGTCGCACTATGCGTTGTTGGCTCTGCCAAAAGCCCCATCGGCCCCATAGTTGTCATCGGCATATTCTGCATCTGCTGGGCTTGCTGCTGTGCAGCCATAATGGTCTGCATCGCGGGAGACGGGCCTACGCCTTGCATGGTCGGAACAGCCGGAATCTGCGGCTGCATCCCCGGAGCCGTTGGCTGCAACAAGGACATGGCTTGTGGAGCAGTTGGGGCAGGCATTGGAATGCTACCCTCTTGCCCTGCACGAGCCTTCTGCGAATCCATCAAGGTTTGCATTGAGAAACCGTTAGAACCAAGGCCAAGGTTTCCCATCTTGCCCATGAAATGCTCTTTCATGCCGCCCATGACGTTTTCGCCAAAGCCGCGCTTCTGAGCGCCCTCAAGCTGACGAGCCAAATCGCGACGCTTTAGCGGATCTTTTTCATCGCCCAGCTTTTTGGTGAGATCGTCTACCTCACCAAACTTACCCATGATGCTGCTAAACAATCCCATGCTTTACCCCAATGCCAGAGTGAGCCAGTCGAACAAGCCCGGCTGCTTGGAAGTGGTCTGGCTCTGCGGAACCGGAGTTGCGCCAAGAGCCTGTGTGACATAACCGATAGAAGCCTGCGGAGCGCCTGTGTAGCCTGCGTACTGCGCCTTGGCTGCGTCGATAAGCGCCTGCTGCAAACCTTGCTGCATTGCACCCTGCTGTGCCAATCCCTGCTGTACAGACTGACCCATGCCGAAACCGAGGTTTGCGATATTGGCAAGCTGAGAACCTGCCGCCAGACGCGCCTGCTGGCCTTGTAGGCCGCTTCCTACGTTGAACTGCTGTGCAGCTAGTGCGTTAGCAATATCCTGCTGTGCGGCAGTTTGAGCCTGCTGGAAGCCTGCCTGACGCAACCCTGCGGATGACTGAGCCAATTGCTGAAGTACGTTACGGCCAAGTTCTGCCTCAGCAACGCCTTGACGAGAGCCGCCAAATGCGCGAGCGGCCTGAGCCTGTGCGCCGAGGGTGTTCAGCCCCATCTGTGCGCCACGGAGGATGTCGGCTTCGTTTGCCCGAATCACCTCTTCCGTGTATGGATTCATGTACGGAGTCATGCTCGTGGTGGCAAGCTGCCCTGCATTCACCATGCCCGGCTGATAACCCATTTCTGCCGCTGCACCTGCGCCAGCACCTGTAATACCTTGTTGGGCTGCACTGAAAATGTTTGAGCTTGGAGCTGCCGGAGTGCCGTAAGGAGCTGCTGGAGTTGGAGATCCACCAGAATACATCGGCATGGACGGATTTGGATTCACCATCCAATTGGTATCTGCGGTCTGAGTTGGTGGAGCCGCTGGCCTAGATGATCCGCCCATTTTCTACCCCTTAAACAAATAATTTGCCGTACTGCTGGAATGCAGCCGGATCTTTAGCGGCAGCTTCAGCAAGAGCCTGCTCATAAAGGCTGCCAGAGCCATAACCACGAACACCGCCAGCATATTCTGTTCCCGGCCCCATCCCTGCGGTTGGGCTAACAGTTCCCGGCTGAACAAGACCAAAGGCTTCAGCAGCGCTAATATTGGCCTTCATAGCTGCTTCTTGCATTGGGGTGAATGCTGCTACGTCTGGGCCGTAATACGGCATGTAGCCGATACGCTGTGCCTGTTCTGCGCGAGCTAGATTGCGTGATGCTGGGTCTGCAATCCACTGTGGGATTTGAGTTTGCTGTGTTTGGCTTCCGCCCTTACCGCCGCCACCGCCCATAATTAAATCTCCCTTTCCAGAACCACAAACTGTTCGTGCCAGTCGTGTTTGTCTAATACTCGTTTCCAGCCTGAACGGCCTGCAATCGTCATACTATCGCATCCATTCATTTTGGCAAATTGTATAGCAGAATCTTGAAAATCAATAATTTGATTCATGTCTCCTGCCGCTAAGAAAACGTGCAAAACTTTCTTTTTCGGATAAACCGAAATTTCAGTCACCGCACACCCAGAATCTCCAGCCCAAAGCTGCATCCGCCCTGAAATCACACCGTCAACAATATCCTGAAAGCTGTGCGTTCCGCCGGAATACGCCAAAGCAGCCTCAATCCAGTTTTTGCACCGGACTAGCTGATCCATGATCGGCATTCTTTCGTCTGCGCCCATCAGATGCTCTTCACCATTAGCGTCACGGACGGAACCGCAGGGCAGAAAGTTTCTGCTGCGTAGGCTTCTAGCGATGTATCCAGATCGTCTACGGCAAACATAGCCTCCAGATAATCACCAGCCGCTACCTCAAAAATAGCCGCACGAGCAACAGTCTTGGATTCGTCATTGTCGTGAACCGTAATCCGCATTGTTGACCCGGTAATGTCTGTGCCGTTGATTCGCGGCCAGAACCAGAATGTCTTTGCATTTGCAGACTGCGAATTAAGCTGTGCCGTGAAGTGGATGTAATACTTCCCAGCATTCGTGAATACGATCCGGCTGGTCGGAGAGCCTACAGCGATTCCATTAGAATATGCTGTTGTTCCCCAAGTAATCGCTGTCGGAGTTTCAGTAGCCGCACAAGTCTGGTCGTTGAAATCCAGAAACGCACCGTAGCCGTAGCCTTGGTCTGGATCATTTGCGCCATACGCCAGAGGAACCCACTCGCCATCCAGCGAAACAACCGGATGCTCGATGGAGCGATCCCACATGAGGATGCCGTCATCGGTGGCTTTTTCGTCTGCTACTTGGTGTCTAAGGCGATCACGGGTACGGATAAGGAAGGAGTTGATTCGCTCGCCCCATGCGTTCCAATTTGGCCCTAGCGGTGGTGGCGGGATTTCTGTACTCATCGCCGTCCGCCAGCCTCAGCATTGATTCGCATTACCCCAACGCGCCAGTCAGCAATATTGGCTTCCTGTACCTTCATGCGAACCTGTCGGCCAGTAAAGCGAACAGATGTAGGCTGTGTGGTCAGAGCATACGGCCCATAGCTACGCTGGGTGTCGTTAGGATGGAAGCGGGTCTGAAATGTCACATTGACATTGCCGTTGGTATCTTCGTCAGAAATCAACTGATTGACCTTCATTACGGAATCGCCAGAACCCAAGGTAATCGGGCCTGATTCTGCGTAAGGCGTTTCAGCGCCGTGGCCTGCGCCAACAATCTCGTGGTTGTAAGTAATTCCGTCAGCATCAACCCAGATTGGGTTATCGAATACGCCACGGTCTATGCCACAAGTGCGGCTAATTGAGCCAATCGTCCAGTGATTCTGAATGTAGTCGTAGGCTACATAACGATTGTTGTTTGTGGACGCACCAGATGGATAAAACCACCAGATTTCGTTGTGTTCAGAGTTGTGGACGCCAAACACCTTACTAATCTGGTTCTTGTTGATGTCGCGGAACACAGCGTCAGCCACTTCACACGGAAGGTTTTTAGCCACAGAGCCGTCAAACACGAAGAATGAATCAAAGCCCATCCAGAAAGCGCCTTGATCTACAGGAACGGCTGCCTTACGAGATGCAACGCCACAAGCAGTACCTACGCGCTCAAATCCGTACACATACGGCGGGCCTTGGTAGGAAGCAATATGGGCATCGACATTGGTGAGAATCAAAGTACGGCCACGCATACGCACACCGCACATAACTTCGCCGTTGATCTGCAACTCAATATCACCAGCTTCGTTAGTAGCGGCAGGCGTCCAAGTTGTATTGTCCTCGCGATCACACCATGCGATCTTACGCGGATTGCCATCAGCTTGAAGCGCAAACAGGAAGCGTTCTTCCGTTACAATCAAGCCTTTACAGTCTTCTGGGCTGTTGCTGATCTGTACTGCGTCATTGGCGGTATTCAACTGCCATTCGTACAGCTTGCCGTCAGAAGTACAGCAAGCAACAAGGTATTCGCCCCAGTTATCAAGCGACCAAGTATCTGCTTCTTGGAAGGCGTTAGCACCTAAACGCTTCGTGCCGTACAGGCCATAACCGTAGAAACCACCACCGTAAGCGCGGTTGATGGAAGCATCTGAGTTTCCGGTAGTAAATCCAGACGGAGTGATGTCTGTTGGAGTACCAGATGCGTTGACATAAAGCAGTTCATTTGCAGAACCGTATGCTTGGTTTGATCCAGCGGTGTTATCCAGCCACGCATGAGCAGCACGAGGAGCAGCCGTAAATGATCCAGAAAGATCATCGCGCTCGTTCCATCCACCAACAGGACGCAAGGAGTTCAGATACCAGCGGACTAGATTGGAGTCACGCCAGCGGTTTGAACCCTCAAAGTCAGTCCCGTTGCGATAGACGCCGGGAGGTATCTGAAGCGGTATGAGTGCCATTTATGCAGTCCGACGCCACATTTTGACCACGATGTACGGCTGGAGGTTGGCGTTAGTGCCGCTAGAGCCAGTTGAATTTATCGTATGGCTGTGGTCGCCAGCACTAGAAGTGCTATATGTAGAATTACTACCAGCAGGACGAGTATCACCGCCAGAAGTGGAATCCTGAACAAAAGGCTGATTGTTGTAGGTATGAGTATGTGCGCCTGCGTTATTCATTGTATGCGTATGGCTCACAACAATCGCATCCTTGGAACCACCAGTTTCTTGCAGCGTATTAAAGCTGGAATCGCCAGTATCTTGGCCGACCAAAACACGACCAGAGCCAAATGCCGTCCAAGTGCCAAATCCAAGCAAAGTTGCAGGATTGGTGTCAACAGCAGCATTGATGTAAATAGATCCAACCGGATAAGCAGCCTGAAGTGCGGCAGTTACAAAAGCTGTAGTTGCGATCTGAGTAGTGTTTGTTCCCAGAGATGCAGTAGGGGCAGTTGGAGTCCCGCTTAATGCTGGGCTTGCCAGCGGAGCCTTAGCATCCAACTGGGTCTGAATCGCGCTAGTTACGCCATCCACATAATTCAATTCTGCGGCAGTGGCGGTAATTGCAGTGCCACCAACCTTCCATTCCCCCTCGGTTAGATTTGGCTTAATCGCAGTCGTGCCGTCAAGGAGATCGTCCAGATCGTCAAGATTGTCGTTGATCTTGGTTCCCCATGTATCTTCGGAAGCGCCGATTTCAGGCTTCGTCAGGCCATAGGTGGTAGTCGTAGTATCAGCCATCTTAAATCCCCTTTAGGCGGCTAGTTTTGTCCAAGTTTCACTACCGCTTGGAATATTTGTCCATACTTCAGAGCCTTGCGGAATATCCACCCAAACCTCTGATCCTTCTGCAATAGTTTCCCATTTATTGCGGCCAATCGCTACAACCGCTGAAGTCATGGATGCTTCACCAGCAAAGAAACGCACCCTGACAATATTTACCGTTGGCGAACAAGCAGCAGGAATCGTACAAGAAGCATTGATAACCGCAACTGCATTACTGGAAATTGTCGCAGCAGCTTCAGATGTTGCTGGACTCTGGCGAACGCGTGTTGCAGCCCCTGTATTTGAGGATGCCGCTGAGGCAGCCGCAGAAGCCTCTCTGACCTTTGTAGCAGATATGGATGTGCTAGCAGACGCTGAGGCCGTTCCAGCGCCTCTGGCGGTTCTGTAGGCATCCACAGATGTGCTTGCAGAAGCAGATACTGTTGCGGATGCCTCACGAATTCGTTTTCCGACAATCGCATTAGAGTTTTCTGTTACAACCAGCGATCCAGACTGTCTGACGCGGGTTGCGGCAGCAGCGCTTGTCGAAGACGCTAAAACCGCAGAACTGGATTCCTTAGCATATCCGCCAGCAGCAGTAACCGAAGCAGCGCAAGCCGTTGAAGCCGCAGCCTCAACAATGCGAATCCCCTCAGATGAGAAGGGAGATTGGCTAAATGCGGTTATGCCGAACATGGCGCTATTCTACAGCAGCTTCCTGAATTACCAGTGTGCCAGCCTCTACCTGCCGAAGAATCTCAGCGTAGTGGCGGTTAGCAGGGTCTAGTGGAACGCTCATGGTTACACCGTCAATGACTGCGGTGATGCCTGTGTTTTCATTAGTTTGTACATTAACAATATATTGTGCTGTTGTAATATTCATTTTATTCATTGTTATAACTCCGCATCTAATGTAACAGACAGGACTTGAATAACTGCAACTATATTATCTGTCATGTTTGCTATATTGTTTATATCAACGACAACTCCTTGAGATGAAGTTGAGTTCACAGAATAGGTTTCACCAGTTCCGCTATACAGCGTAGTTCCAGAACCTTTTGTCATATACCAAGTTCCACCAGTAATTGTGGGCGACGTCCTTAAAACAGTTGATGTTGGGATTAACGCATCCGCTACTGCTGTTGTGCCATTTCCTCTGCAAGACATATACCCAGTTCTTCCAAATTCTTGATAATACCGCTGACACAACGCCAGTTCTTCACCGTAACTGCGATGCTCAAATGGGGTGGCTACGCTGCCGACTTCGAGTTGGACTCCGGTGATTGCAAAATAATCTGAGGTTGCACCGCCTACGCCGAGATTAGAGGCATTGCGATCTGCCGCATTATAAGTAGCCCAAGAAGTTCTGTTTGTTCCACTTGAATAATTAGTGCCGCTGTTTAACATCCAATATATAGAAAAACCTGCACCATTATCATTATTGATTAAACCAGAAGTATCGGCTGGAATACTTATTGTTTTATACTCCCAAGTATCTGCTGATGATATTGTATATGTTGGGCTTAACAATTTATTACTATTGTCTGGCTGTAAAATTGTTAATGTAGCAGTGCCAGTTACATTTGACTTAACCCAAAAAGATAAAGTTAATGCTTTAGCATCTGAAGTGCCATACGCTAAAGATTGGCAGTCTTGTGCTTCTATAAGTTGTTGAAACCACAAAACATCTCCAGCAGCAGGAGAAGCATCTGCTGTAGTACAGGTAAGTTTAGCAGACACATTAAACCCATTTGGTGCATCACTTGATTGTGATGCTGTCCAAGTGCCTAAGGTTGCAAGCCCTATCTGAAATCTATCAACAGAACTATATTTTGTACCAGTAATACCAGTTTCACTCGTCCCACGCTGTGCCACCTGCATAGCACCATTGATAATCAGGTTGCGTCTGCCAATGTTCGGATAACTTAGGGAGCCATCAGAGCCAATGCTAATGGCATCCGTACCGGAAGCATTCTGAATTGCATTTACACGAAGTGTACTCACGGCTTATTCCCCCGCTAGTTCAGCAGACTGTGCTTCAAGAAACGCAGCGTAGGCAGCTTTCACTTCATCGGTATGAACGGCAGCACAGACTGCCTGTACTTCCGCTTCTTCGTTGCTGTAGTCATCACCCGGCTGGATCACATGACGATGGAAACTACGGCTGAGTTCTACGCCATCTTCGGTGATTACCGTTGCGGTGCGTACTTGTACTGCCTTGAATTGACCGACAATTTCGATCTTATCCGCTGCTACTGTTTTTTCTAAAGCCATTTGATTTCTCCTAAGTTTTCCGCCTCAATCGTCCGAGTGAGGTAATTAAGAAACCCGATATGAAAAATGAATTGCTACCGCTGCCCCGGACGGCAAAGCAACCTGTGTAGCGGTTGATCCTGCCGTATAATAAATGTTTAATTGCGTGCTTGCGTTGTTCATATCACTAAATACAGTTCCAGAATATGTTGTTCCTGTATTCCAAGTAACCATACAACCATCTACTTGTTTTCCAGATGCGTTGGCAAACGGAAGATTGCGTACAAGCATATTTCCAGACCCGGTATGGGAGCCGTAACTCATAAATATATTAACGGTTACTAGATTTCCAATTTTTGTATAAACCCCATTTTGAGATGAGTATGACGCTGAGCCAGCGGTTGTTGATCCTTCAACTGTTGGAGTAAAAGTCCCTTCCTCATAATCATCCAGATAATTCGCTGCTCCGGTTCCGCCGAGGTAGATGCCGCCAGTAACTACTGGATCAGTCAAGGCCGCATCTTCAAGAGCAACACCAGCAGTGGCTAGGTCAGTAACCCCAGTGATAGTTCCGCTACCATTTAGAACGAGTGCCATGTCTTATGCCTCCAATGCTGCGATGCGGATTTCAAGTGCTTCGATCTTAGCCACGGCTTCCTGCAATGCAGCAGTCAGAAGCGGTACAAGTTTGGATTGGTCAATGCCTTGATAGTCTGGAACTTCACGAGTACCCATGACTGCTTCAGTAACTACATTACCGTCATCGTCTAGTACCGCAGGAGTGACTTCATACTCCTCAGTCCGCATGGCATCTTTCTCACCAGTAACCGCTTCAGGGACTACCTCAGCAGCTTCATGTGCAAGGAAACCATCGACACGCTCACCTGACGCTTTCCATGCAAAGTTGACTGGATTCAGATTCTTCAGACGGTCAATGCTGCCTGACATCGGCTGCCAATCTTCTTTAAGGCGGTAGTCGGAGGAGGTGTTGTAAGCGGTTGCCGATGCAGTAATAGATATACTACCTACAGTTGCCCCAGTATTAGTGTTTTGCCACACAAAAATCGTATCATTAGCTGCACGACCAACAATGGCTTCGCCAGATGACTTAAACTGCCAGCCCGGAGTAGTACTTACCTCGGCTGTTTTTCCAATAAAAACAGTACCGCCGGAGTCGATACGCATGCGTTCTGAGTTGTTAGTGGCAAAACTTATGCGGTCATTCTCATAATTCCAAATATAACCAACAGTTCCAGCCGTTCCGCTACCGCCGATACCAACAAAAAAGCCGTTGCCAGTTCCTGTGCCGGTTGATGAATTTTGGCATTGAATACCTGCACTGGTTGAGCTGGTGCTGTAAATTGTTGCCGTCATGTCTGATGCTGTTGCAGTACCAAACCCAACAGTTCCAGTAGCACCATCCAAGAAAAACGCATTGGCATTGGTATCCGACTCAATACGGAAATCGACATCTGCACCGGATTCGTTGATGACGACTGCGCCATCTAGTGAAACATTTCCGCTACCGTCTGCAACAACAAAACTACCCGCTTCATCCGGCAGGTTGAATGTACGGTCAGTATTTGAATTGGGTGCGGCTATGGTGAAAGTACCAGTGCCGCTTGCGTTACCTTCGATTTTTACACGACTCATGCGTAATTCCCTACAAAATTGTCCAAGTCGACCCTGACGGAACGGTGACGGAAACACCACTGTCGATTGAAATTGGCCCGCCTGAAATAGCATTGCTTCCATCGCTGATGGATGAACTTTGCGAGATGGTGTTGGAATGCTGCACATAGCCCATGCCGCCAACGACAGAGCGTTCAGCAGGGTAAGTAACAAAGACTTCTTTTGTGCCAGCAGCAAGATCAACAGCCGATCCTGAGTTACTGGACTCAAGAACGGTGTCGCGACTTAGGGTTGTACCTGAAGCCGTGTATGTGCCAATGCCGATTTCCCAGTCGCCTGCTGCATTATCAACAATGGCGTAATACGTTGTATTGCCGTCTCCAACGACAGAGAGCGACTGGAATCCATTTACAGCCCCGGCGAGAGTAAGTGTGCCAGTGCCAGTTGTTGTCGTGGTCTCTTTGACCCGATCCTTGACGACCAGCGCCATAGCTTACTCCTTAGTCGAGCGTAATATCGAGATCCCCAGAAGGCACGCGGAATACATCACCTGTCTCAATGGCTTTGGATGCAGTCAGTGCTGCGTAAGCCATCAGATTACCGCTAGTGGATGCGTCAAAAATGCCGACATGGGTGATTGTTCCCCAAGAACCCGTTGCAGTATCAAATTCAACTGCCGCACTGTTTGATGCGGTGTTGCCAGATACCGTGAACGCTACGCTCTTGCGGGCATAGCCGCTACCGGAGATTTCAGTACCAGAGCCATCTTCAGCGGGATTGCTGGTGAACAAGCCAAGGTAAATCGTCCCCGGAGCAGAATAAGCGGTTGCGCCAAATACATGGCCCAGAACTTTGGTTTCAAGATAATTAGAAAATGACATTAGCCAAGTCCTCGTACTTTAAGTGTTAGGCCGGAGCCAGAGTAACGCGCCTTCTCAGACGCTTCGTTAAGTCTGGCTACTGCGGCGGAATACATTTGCGCCCAGACAGCCACACGCGCATCTTCTTGCAAATACGGTGCGCTGTGCAAGAGAGAGCCGTACAGGTACGCATCTGGCGCATCTTCGAGCAGCCAGTTCGTAGAGTTCGTTGCCAGATCCGGGATCTTGGCTAGATAGAGCAATTCGAGATCGGTGTCATCAGCCGGTGTCGGATACAGTTCAAACTGACTGTCTGCATGGCAGTAGTACCGTGGAATGCCGGTCTGATCTTCGTATCCTGCGCGCCTATCCTGCATGGCAGCGCGCGAGATCAGATCGATAGGCGAAGTTCCATTGCCGGTGACATGGAATCGGATCGTTTCCACCCAATCAGCCGGAATCTGCATGTACTGGTCGCCAGCAGACTGCTGCCCGCTTGACCGGGTTTCCATTTCCCAATGGCGAATGTCCCGGTTCATCTGCGCTTCAGCTAATTGGATGAAAACCGGAATTACAGACGTTAAATCGTCGCGGTTCAGGAAGTCCGCGATGGTGGTCTGCAAATTGATGTAGTTTGTGATTGCCATGTCAGAAGCTCAATAATCCTTTTGCGTATTGCTTACCAAGATCTTTAATCTGATCTTCTGTAAGGCTAAAGTCATCCGACTTTTCCCTCATTGCATTCCAGTAATTGTACGCTACTTCATTGTTTTTAATGTCTCTTGCAGCATCATTGATGTAATCCATAATGCCAAATCCAGGAGCGCCTTTGCCCATTAGTGGCATAAGGGCAGATGCATTCTCATAAATCCTGCCGACGAGTCGAGTGCCAAGATCTGATTCGTCAGGGTTCATTTGTTTATACAGAAGCGCAGTAGCAAATGCTTGTGCTCTGTCATATTCAGAATCTCTCATGGAGTCATAACTTTTGGCGCCTACCTCACCAACAAGATCAGACTTCATCTTTTTTTGGGCGTCCCAGTATGGTTTGTCGTACCACTCTGCGATCTTGTCAAGGATTCCTGCCATTACGCAATTCCTCGGAGGTTTCTCCGTATCGGCTCGCCCCAGTTGGTTTGAGCAGGCCTGTAACCTACAGCTAAGTAACGGAATGCATCAGATCCATGAGATGCCCAGTCATGAGCAGGTTTTGATCTCCATACCTTCCCGTTATCGTCATATTCTCGATGGTACTGCCTGAGAGCGTCGATGCCTCTGTCGCATCTCTCTGCATCAAACCAGCAGTTCTTCAACATAGATCTAACTGCTTGAATACCATCGTCTACCATCAATTGTGGCGCAATTGTAACCGGTCGCACACCCAGACTTTCCAAAGTCTCTAGTCTTGACTTTCCAGTGCCAAGTTCTTTGACCCTAACGTCATGCGGCAGGATGTGCTCGCCGTAGACATAGCCTTTGTCCTGTAAGACGCGAGCGTAATGCTCCAGGCCAACGCCTGACGATTCGTAATAGTCAATGATTCTGACTTCTGGACCATTAAACTGAGCAAACCAGATCGCCGTTGAATCACCTACACCTAAGTCCCATGCGGTTACAACAGGGATTCCTGTCTCATAGTTGACAATACCAAGACGGTCCTGATCCTTGGCCTCCCGCATTTCTGTGGCGTAGTAAGCGCCTTCAGCGTGGACGAGGAAGTCGCCTTCCCAGACGTGATCGTAGATGTCCGGGCGTTTGGCTTTATCAGCCAGGCGTTCTTGTTCTAGGACGTCAGGAAACCAAGGGTTATCTGTCCAGTTCATCTGGACAATCTTGGCATTGTCTGGTGGATCCAGACGGAATCTTTTGTGTGTTGCTGACTCTTTAGACTCAGGGTTCCATGTCACCCAGATCTCAGAGTTATGCTCACGAACAGTAGGGATAAGCTTTCTCCAGGCTGTTTCTGAGACCGTCTCAGCCTCGTCAATCCAAGCCAGGATTAGCTTAGCCTTAGACTTCAGTGAGTCTAGAGACCTTCTGAGACCAGCAAAGACGTAGCTGATCCGACCGTCCTTGCTCTTGATGTATTTCTCGCCAAGCTCGTAGTAGTCCTCTAGCCAAGGGACTGATCTGATGGCTGCCTTGACTTCTTCCAGTGAGGAATCGTCCAAAGAGTTCATAAACTCACGTCCACAGAGGATCTGGCCTGTATTTCCTGCCATCCCCCATCTGTAGCCGTTAACGGCAGTCATGAGAGCAAAGGTTCTTGTCTTGGCTGAACCTCGGCCTCCGTGCGCTCCTCTATAACGAGCTTCTCCCTGAAAGACAGGGATGAGTTTACCGGGAACTTGGAGTTGGACTTTTTGGCTCATTCTTCTTCCCGAAGATCTTGTCCCAGTTGTCTTCAAACTGTTTCCGATCTTGGATAGGTCTTGGCTTACTTCCTTTTCCAGCCACCTTTCTTCCCCTTACCCTTTTTCTTACATGCCATTGCTTTGCTCCGGAGCGACTAGCTCGATAACGGTTGGCTTCATGGATCCGTCACTAGACGTGTGATCCAGCTCTTGGCGTTCGCTGTAGTTATGCTTGCTCAGGATTACCTTTGTGATTGCACTATTGAAGTCGCCAGTAAGTCCTTTGCTGATAAGTGTTTTAGCCTGTTTTGCTAATACAGCTTCTACGATGTCACTAAAATCTTGTTTATCATCATCGTGTAACCATTCGTAGATGGTCTTCCGATGAATACCCACATAAATAGCAAGGCCTTCGATCGTCGGCAAGACCTCGTCTTCTCCTGCTACTTTGTGATTGGCCTCATACTCTTTGGCCTTAGCAAGGAGTTCCGGAGTGTACTTGGAGGGACGACCTACTGGATTCGGTGTTGTCTGTTCCATAGCTCTCGTTCCGAAATGTCTTCGCGCACGATTGCGCAAAATACTTTTGGCGTGATCTCAACTGTCCATTCCAGATCCCAGTTTGGGTCAAACAGGTCTGAAATGTTGTGCAGTGGAATAACCACTCGCCAATACTTTCGATCTAAACGATACCACAACGCCGGGGATTTAACATCTCCTGCTTGTCTTACTGCTTGTTCCCACCACGATTTGATGTTGGGGGTTTTAGCTCGCTTAACCTCGATGGCCCAACCTTCAACGCCCAAAATATCAGAACCGCCATCTCGCCATTGGTCAAGGTTCCGGGTGGTTTCAAGTCCGAGCTCTTCTCTAAGTAGGTGGACAACTTCGAGTTCACCAGACTTCCCTTTTTGGCGTGAGTTAATAGGCATTATTTTACCTTAGTTTGTCCTGTGAAAGTGCGTATGTTTTAACCCCATTGATGTCAATTAGGCTAGCGTGTAATTCATCCCGGGTAGCAAAGCCTCTGTAGACATATTTTGGGAAGGTACCCGTCATCAAAACATAAATAGATGCATGCGAGTTACTGCCAAAGCGGCAAAGGAGACGACCATGCTCGATATTAGTATATTTGACATCGATTTTATTACCATTATGGCTTATGCAATCATACGTACCAGGCTTATCATTAAAATCAGGATAAACATTAAGTAGCTTACAGAAAGCCATTTCAGCCCCAAATGCATGCAGGTCCATCTCGTATGGATCTTGCTTGCTGATTTGGCGGTCTGATCCAGGAGAGTTACCGGCTCGTCTAGCCATCGCTGCCATCGAGCAGATCGCCTTCTCCATGTCGTTCAATATAATTGTCTGGTTCTTCTTCATATTTTGTGCGGTCCACGTATCCATTTTTATGAATATCTTTTAACATTTCAATCTTTATATTAACTATTTCTAATAAATACTCTTGCGTTCCAAATTCTTCCTCCCAAGCTCTCATGCCCATCTTGTGGATGCCGTCATGCCCAGTGTGATGGTCCATGCAAAGAGGTATGGTCTTGTCGTCACCTGCCTTCTGACTTAGACCTCTGTACTTGCTGCCAATCAGATGGTGAATCTGAGGTGGCTGACCACAGATGATGCAGCCCATTTCAGACAGCAGGTCAAAGCGCTCTCTACGCTCTTTTGGAGTCATAGCCTGTAGCCTTACAACCTTTTGCATTTTCGTGGCCTCTCTGTGTGTCTTAAGCGCCGTAGGCAGCCTTTTCTTGGCGTGCTGATGCCATCCTAGTGCGCCAGACGTCGAGTCTGTACCTTGCAGCCTCCAATTCCCAACGCAAAGTCTCCTCTTCCAGGGTCGCCAGATGTAACCCGTCCAGGAGTTCTGCGTAGGCAGGATCCGCTAAAGCTTCGCGTTCTTGAGCAGCAGCAGTGTGGAAGCCAGCCTTCTCAGCTTCCTTCATCAGCATGGCTTGCTTTGACTTGCGGAAGTGTTCCAGCCGGACACGGTCCGCCTTAGCAGCAGCAAAACGCTTAGCCTTCTGCCGCATTTCTTCAATAAATTGTTCTGGTCCTTGATTCATTTTGATGGTCCCCATGGTTCTGTTGGAATAATTAGGTTGCGCTTATATTCTTTTCCTGCAACCAATTTTCCATTTTCATGAATACTAATTACTGAGACGTCTCCAAATACCTTTCTCATTTCGTCTACAGCTTTTGCTAATTCAGGCCAACGATCTCGATTGTTCTCCTTGCTCACATGATTACCACGCTAGGTCTGACGATCGCTTCTGGTGGTGGGTATGGCATGGCTCCACGTCCATACTCTGGAATCCACTGCTGAGATTTGGAGTCAAACCAAAACTGGAAGAGACCTTCCCATTCACCATGACGTTGTTTGGCAACGCGAATAAAGCAGTCTGGGTCGGTTTGGTCATATTCAGCCATATTGCGGATGGCCTGTTCCTTCAAACCATTACGGTAAATCAGCAAAATGTTGTCAGCAAGATCGCTGATCTCACCTGCACCTTTGATGTCGTATTTGGTTGGGTGCATCTTCTCGTCAGACTGCTTTCGGATGTGATGAACCAGGTGGATGTGGATCTTGTGTTCCTTGGCAGCCCAAGCAAGTTGGTCCACAAACCGTTTCTGCGGTTCGTTGTGTTCTGAATCTACACCGCACTTCACAAGGCTGTCGATCATCACGTGGTCGATGCCAAGCTCCTCTGATGCCCAGTGAATGATGGCCAGGATGTTCTCAGCCTTGACGCTGCCAATCTGGTCGTAAATCCAGATCTTGTCGCTCGTGTAGTCCATGATCTCGTCAGCGGATGCTCTGCCAGGTAGTGCAGTTCCACAGGCCTGACGAAGCATGCGAGCAACCGTGGCAGCACCCGGCATTTCCATTGACGCAATCAAAACCTTCTTGTTTTCGGCAGCTAACCACAAAGCACTTTGGCCCATGACAAGGGATTTGCCCTGCCCATTGGGTCCAGCCCAGATCGTGAGTTCACTGTGACGGAACCGAAACTTGTCGCCTGTCTTGGACCATGGCATCTGGTCACCAAACACGGCAACGCCTTTTTCCAGGCGTTCCATTGCGTCGTCGTAGAAGTCTCTTGCAGGACGGATCGACTGCGACTGCTGCCTCGCCATGAAACGAAGCAGGTCAATGTCTTCGATGATGTTCATATTGCTATTTCTTTGTTGATGGTCAGTTTTTTGGTTGTACCCTCGTCTTCCCAGCGCATGCCGTTAAGCCATGACGACGGAAGCGGGACAAACTTCTTGTCACGTGAGGCAAGGTCAGGTAGTTGTTGTTTCAAACCCTGAAGCGCTTTTTCTTGATCGGCCTTCTTCAACCTCTTCCAAGCAGTCAGCGCCTTTTTCTTGTCATCACGTCGTGGATACATGCTCCAAAATTTGTCAAATTCAGTATCCACCTCGCTCAATAACGAGCTAGATAAATCTATTCTCTTCTCTTCTCTTATTCCGGACTTTGTCCGTGCACTGTCCGGATTTTGTACGGATCTTGTACGGACAATGTTAGTCTTTCTTATCACCTTTTCGATGTAACTATCTGTTCTTGTTGCCATTTTCATGCAAGTGATAACACCTGCATTTGTCATCTCGAACAGGCTTAAATGTACCATAAAGCGCATCATTTCCTCAACGCGCTCGGCGTGTATGCCTGTCTCGTTCGAGATCAATTCTGCGTCTTGTTCGAGCTCGAAAGTGAGGTTGTGGGACTCCACTGTTCCAGCAATGCACTCCAGCAAAAAAAAGTAAAGACCATACCCTTCCATGCCATATTTGAGGCGAACTTTGTGCAGCTTAGCATCGTGTCTTGAGTCTGAGTCATGCTTAAACCACTTCATTGGCGCCTCTCAGTCTCTTGTATGCCTCTAATTCGCGATCTAGATCTTTCTGGGACAGCTTTTCGCCTCGCTCACGCTTGGCGTTAGCCATCTCAATAATCAGCTTCTCATGGCTCTCCTGAGCCTTTGCTTCAGCCTCGCGTTTCTTCTCAGCTCTCGCAAACGCAAACGGGTTAAAGCTTTCTTCTCCGCCTTCAGGGAATAGATCGGCCAGAGTAAGGCCCACAGCGTGTACAACGTCAGTAGCGCCACAACCAGCAAAACACTTAACAAGAATCCTTCCATCGTGGTTTTCCTTAATGGCTAGACTTGGCGAGCGATCCTCGTGAGCTGGACAACAAGCCAGCCATTGACCCTTACCTCTCTGCTGCACCTTCTGTAGTTGAGACAGCAGCAGATCCACTTTGCTTAACATGATTTTCCCCCTTGACGTACTCGGCCAACTTCTGGATGGTTTTTAGTGTGAAGTTGGAGCGACTACCGTTAATGAATGCCTGAATGGTTGGGTAACTTAGATCTGTAGCTTTTGCTACCGAATAAATTTTGCAGCCAGCCAAGCCCTTACGAATGTCTTCAATCTCAATCATCATTAGCCTCTAATTTATTGATTTCAATACCAAACTGCTCAAGTAGCTTTAGGCCATTGAGGTCTCTGTACTCCTCTGAATACACAACTTTTGAAATACCGGCCGTGACGATCATCTTTGCACAGTCAACGCATGGAGAGACCGTTGTATACATGCTACAGCCATTGGTACTGAGCCCATGCTTGGCACAGAACATCAATGCGTTTTGCTCTGCATGCATCACTGTAGGTTTTGTTCCACCATGCTCTTCACAGCAATTGTCTTCTCCAGGAAGTGTCCCGTTGAAGCCAGTCGCAATGATCCGGGAGTCCCGAGCAATCACGCAGCCAACCTTGCTACGTTCACAACGTGATGCCCGAGACCATACCTCGGCGGTTTGAATTAAGAATGAGTCAAACCGGCTCATATTCGTCTACTAGGTAAAAGTGTCTTGGATAGACATGAAGACTGCCTGCATTCCAATGGATAGGTCCTGGTTCAAGATCTGGATACTTATGCTGAAGATCTAACCAAGCCTGACCTTGGACGTACTTATGCCAATGCAGATCGTTCTTGTAGCCAAAGACAGCATCACTTGAGCGCATGAATACCATGTAGTGCAGCTTATTCTTGCGGATCAGAAGTTGAGTGGCATAGGTACACATAAAGTCCTTCATGCCATTACGCTTGCTGTCCTCATGCATTGTTGGTCTGGTGTAGAGCATAACGCCTTGTCTTGACGCTGGGTCTCTTAATAGTTCTTCAATGCACTTCAGATACTGATTATGGTTTTCATAGCTGTAAATACACCAACCATAGTTGGAGTTGATGTAGCCATCTTTGTCTGAGATGTCCTGCCAGATCTGCGGGATATTAGGTTCAAGACCTGAGATGTTCAGGTTCTTGTCCAGGTACCAAGCAAGTTCTCTGTTGGCGTACTGCAGACTGACCTTACCAAAAATGGTTGGCTCATCAGCAATGAAGTTAGCATTGATGATTTCAAGCGTTCCATTTTCGGCAAGGTCGCCTTCAAGCCACTTCTTCTTGAAGATGTACTGAATATCACGAACCAGCATCGATACGCTCCGATTCTTTGGTCAGATAGTCTTCAAGCAGTTTTGCGTAGCCAGCAATATCGTGGGCATTGTCAGCATACCAAGGATCACCGTTAACCATACGAGCGATCTTGTGAAAGATCATGTGTAGGCATTCCATGTGAACATCAGTAAGCTCACCAGCACGAGGAGACTGGGCAATAACATCCATCATTGCCTGTGTTGTGCTGGCATTACCCTCAATCGTGCCATAACGGCTACCACGTTCCTGTAAAGTGGCGTCTACACTCATTTCTTAGGCTCTACCGTAGACATAGATTCCATAGCTGTCGCGATAGCGAAGAGCAGCCGCTGACACTGATTGATGGTCAACTTCTCGCTCTTGGTCTTAGCGATCTGACGGACAACAGCCTTCGGAGAGGTGTTACTGGAGGTCTTGCGACCGATTGCTTCATCTAGTTTTTTCATTGTGATAGTCCTTAAACAAGGTCAGTAAGATCAGCAGACTTAAAGTCCGCTGGTTTTTGCAGATCGAGAGAGAACCCACCACGCTTGTTGTTGGGTCCTAGCTCTTTCTGTAAGTTGCTAGCCATGACTCGGCGATATGCCTCCTCAAAAACTGGCTCAAAGCCCATACGCTCAACCGTACCGAACAGGAACACGGCTAGGTCCACAAGCGCATCAAGCTCATCTACACGCTCCATGGACGCTTCATATTCGTCCAGTTCTTCCTGCATTGCTGCAATACGGAAGATGCGTTCTTCTTCTGTGAAATTTGGCAGATCTTCATAGCTGATACCAAATTTCTGATGCATACCTCTAACTAAAGATTGGTAAATTGACATCTAATACTCCGGTTCTTAGGTCCAAAATTTCTGGCAGATATTCAAACTGGCCCTTGCCAGTTATCGTCCCCTCTGCCATTGAGGCGATCCATTTACCTGTGTTTGGCATGACAGATCTAGCGAGCAACTTAGCTTGCTCACCGACGTGCTCAACACAGAAGTCGTAATCTTTTTCTACACCGCACCAGGCTTTGGCTTCATCCATTGTTAAAGCTCTTTCTTCTGTTGGATGTAGGTACGTGTAATGGCCTGTAAACGTTGGTGCTACAACATCTGCCTTTAAGCGCTTGTCACCAATAGGTGGCCTACCTTTGATGGTTCCATTAGCGTTAAACGCTGGATCACGGTTGTTGCGTGAAAACCATTTATTCAGGTAAGTTCCAGGCGTTACATCAGCCCATCCATATTCTTCTAATGCTTTCCTAGCGTTGTTCGTCATCAACTCCTTACCACCAGGAGCCGTAGACTTTAATACCTCACCAAGCGTCTTGGGTTCCGTCATATCAGGAAGCCACAACGGTTTCTTATGCAGAAGAAGGAAATAGCGCTTTCTGTCTTGAGGAGTTCCAAGAAACATGTTGTTGACGAGAAGATGCGTCATCAAATAACCTTGCTTTTTGAAGGGTAATGACAACTCTTCGTAGAAATCTTTGCCCTTTGTATAAGCACCAACAACAGACTCAAGTGCCAAAAAATCTGGCTGGACAGCCAATCCGATGTCAAATACGCTAGTCGTGTTCTTTAGTCTTGGATCACTGAGACCCAACATCTTGCCGGCAGTTGACCAGGGAGCGCACTCTGGTTGGGCATAGATGAAGTCGATCTTCGGTAGCCTATCTATGGCACCAAGAGTCTGTTCTGTGGTCCATATAGGCACCTCTGGATGGTTCCAGGCATGCGCTTTATTGCCATAGCCGTCATTAGTTACGCCAACAACATCAAAGATCTGCTTGACGCCCTGCGTAAACAAGCCAGCAAAAGTGTGGATTCCGTATGCGTTCATAGAGGTGGCACCCTACACCCAATCCAGCCAAATGTGCAACATTTATTTGATAAAATATGTTTGATACCTATAAAAAACATTTAGTACCATCCGGAACATAGCTAAGTATATTTGACTCATCCAGCGACGCAACGCTGGTCTAACGCAAGGAGAACATCATGAAAGTAACTACAGACAATATCTACACGGTACTTAAGTCTAACCTCGTCCCAGGCAAGGTCATCTCATGGACAGACATGATGGTGGTCATCCAAGCTCATGGCATGAAAGTGAAAAACTGGATGCAAGTAAGAGGCGTCCTTCAGTTCATGCTTAACGAACAGATGCTATCGCGTACAGATAATCTTTATAAAGAAGAATACTTGTGTGGTGATCTGTCATGACTTGTCAGGTGAAATACGAAATGGCTCATCAAAAACTCATTGACGAAATGATTGACAACGCTCTCAATCTCTACACTAGACATCACACGCAAGGTTTAGGTTACGCTTGCTTAACTGGTAGAGCTCGTGTGATGTTAGCTTGGATGCTTGACGATCTACCTATAGAGCATCAGCGTAAATGGATAGAGCGTATCAACGATTACATTGAAGAAGACAAACAAACCATTCCAAACTACTTTGAAGAAGACGCAGCATAAGGAGATCATCATGCCAGAACTACACATTTCACGCGACGTTATTGATCCTAATTTCTTTGATCCAGATGGCGACATGGATCCGCCTATGTCACGTCTTGAAGTCATTGACAACTTTATCGATGAAGTCAACCATGATGCTGAGGTCAATGGTTACGCAAAATGGGGTGAAGCTAACGCTGTTATGGAAGCTATCACTGAAAACATGGATAAAAAAGACGCTGGTCGTATGGCTGAGATGATCTTTGAAGGTCGCTGGACTGAACTTGGTCAACTTCTTGGTAAGCCAGCTCGCATCTATCTTGAAGAATATCTTGAGGTCTAGCATGATTAGTGTAACCAAAGAAGCGTTACGTCGGATGGCGCACGATCTCTACATGGAAGACTGGAGCGGCAACCAAATTGGTAGGCTATCTGATAATGAGTTAATCCAAGCGTGGATCTGCTACCACGACGAAATACCACAATCATGGATCATCACAGAGTCACAAAATGAACGATCAAGACAGATTTGAATATGAATACCAACGCCTCATGGAAGATCCAGTCGTCAAAGCAGAGCTCGCTCTTCGCGATGCCGAGCTTGCGATTGAGCGACTTAGAGGCGCGTTGGAAGAACTCGCTACTGATTCAAAGTCCGAGACTCAGTGGCGTACTTGGCAAACCTCGGACAACTTACCGATATAAGGAAAACACAATGAGCTTAACGTTAAAAGAATCCGCTAAAGCAAGCGGGGATTTTCAGATCGCACCGGCTGGTAATCACCTAGCCATCTGCTATCAGATTGTAGAGTTAGGGCAGCATCACAATGCTCAGTATGACAAATGGCAGCCAAAGATCCAGATCGGTTGGGAATTACCCAATGAAACTATGGATGATGGACGTCCATTTGTAATCAGTGCTCGCTACACTGCTTCATTCCATGAGAAAGCTATTCTGCGTCAGCATTTGGAGTCATGGCGTGGACGTCCTTTTACGGATCAGGAACTGGCTGGATTTGACCTCAAGAATATTCTAGGCAAGGCTTGCATGGTGAACGTTGTCCACAACAGCGCACAGAACGGCAAGACCTATGCAAATGTCAAGTCCGTTGCTGCTGTTCCTAAGGGCATGAACGTGCCTGAGCAAACCAACGATAGCATGGTATTTGAATTTGGTGATCAAGGCTTTGACGAGCAAATCTTCAATTCACTGCCACAATGGCTGCAGACTACAATTACTTCGTCTCGTGAGTATCAAACAATGACGAACGACACTCCTGTAAATGACGTTCCATGGGACGACGATATTAAGTTCTAAGACTCCTCTGACCACACTTGCGTGTCGGCTTAGCCCACCGATGGTCAAAAACGGGCTATTACTATGGAAACAATAAATCAGGCATTGGCAAAAGCCAAGATGCGGCGTGAGTATTGCTCCAACAGATGGCAGCATACAAGACGCCAGGAATGGAAACAAGAACTAGAAATGATTGAGTACACCATTAAATTTTTACGAGAAGAAATCAATGTCAAATCTCGCCCGTTCACCGAAACTGAGACTGCAAGCGGCGCTGTTCGATCTGATCTCTTACTGCGATACAGAAGATGAGTGGGGCATTAAAGAGACGTGGAATGAACTAGATCAAGCTGGCCAGGAGCAGATCTGGGCATTTATGAGTAGTCAACAGAAAACAATTATTAGGGATGCGTTAACACAAGGAGATCAAGATGAACCACCACCCTTTTGACGTGTTGATGAAGGCACAACAGATGGCCATGAAGATCATGGACCTTGCCAGAAGCACTGACAAGCCTGATTGTCATGAGATTGATCTGCTGGCACAAGATGCTCAGTATATCCTGATCGAAACGCATGGCATGAACAAAAACGAAATCCTACGTTGCTTAGAGGAAGGCAAAGCAAAGCTGGAGGGAATGTGAGCAGCAACATATCGAGGTGGATTCAGGATCTTGCTGACGACCCTGAAAAGAACATCCACGGCCTGAAGGCCAGAACGATTGCCAGCAGGGTCTACAAAGACCATTGGACTGTGGAGCAGGCGCTTACAACTCCACTAATAAGCCGTACTGAAGCGGCAAGGATGGCAGCAAAAAAATCTCATTGGAGCAAATGGGAACCAGGCAGATTCAGTAAGGCAGATGCAGAGTTAAGAGGAGATGTTCCGGAATGGAAAAATTCGTAGACTATTTAATTCTTCTTTCGGGAGTAGCGATGTGGTTCCTGATCGCTTACGCCCTTTATGAAACCGCAGGAACAGGAGTTATCAAATGAAGAAGCAAAATGTAGCTCAATTAGCTAGAGAAGCAGGTTTAGAACCAAGCCTTATATACAATCGCATGTCACGTGGATGGACATTAGCAAAGGCCTTAAAAGAACCCCCTCGTAAGAGGGGGAAAAAAGCTGAGTCACCTATTGGAGAAAGGAAGGAGGAGTTCCCGAAGAAGATCTCAGATGCTCAGCTGGACCATCACCACAAGGATACTATCACACTTGCAGCGGTAACACTAACTGCAATCGTGTTAATTATATTTTTGTCTGTGATGACAGCATAAGGAGATAGCATGCGTAGCCTGGAAACACTAAACATAATCAAAATAAGGATGCAGTTGGCTACGACATGCCAAAAGATGATCCAGATCGCCAAGAAGCCAGGGAAGGCTAAAGGCTACCACATCTATGACTATTCTGACCCGCAATACATAGCGTTGTCTTTTGAGAGAGACAGGCTTGGAAAGCTACTAGTTGAGGAATGGAATAAGCACTAATCCTTGGGCTGCACCAGCGTCTCCGCGTCAAGGTGGACGGTGTTGGTGCGGCCTATTTCATCCACAACCAGATACCGCTGGCCGTCGTTGGTTTTGACCACAAAGGTTCTGCCGTCGAGCCGGAACTGCTCGCCAACCTGAAGCTGCCCAACCTCTACGGCTGAATACACACAACGGTCGGGTTCAAACATTCTTTGAGTTCCCAGTTGCCGTACAAGCGCAGTTCATCTTCGGTCATGGTCAAAGTGCGAAGTTCGGCGCAGCCGCTAACCATCAAAACAACGGTTAGCAGCCACAGCCTCATTTCTTTTTCTTGTACCCAGCAGCGTAAATGGCACGACCCTGACGTTCAGCCGCAGCTTTGGTTTTATAAACCTTGCCCGACTTGCCCCATTTGTAGCCGCCTTTTACTTTGTGAACAGGCATTACTTGTACATTGCCTTCTTCATGCAAGTGCCAGCCTTCATGCAACGCTCAGGGCTTGGACAGCCAGCACACGGAATGCCGCCAGACTTCTTGCTGGTTTTCTTAGGTTTCATTGCCATCACTTTTTTCCCTTCTTTTTAGCCGTCTTGGCCGATTGCTTAAATGCCTTCGCCGTTGGTGCGCCCTTCGATCCCGGCTTCCTCATTGTCTCACCAGAGCCAGCTTTGATGCGCTTTCTCTTGGCGTGAATGTTTGCGTATAAACCTTTCACCATTTCACCTTATCCGCCCAGTAGGCGGCACTCATTTTGCCCTTGGAGATGTTCTTGGCATGTCTGGCCTTGAACGCCTTGTTCCGCTTAGAACCGTCTGGAGAACCTTTGACTCCCTGCTGCCCAAAGCGAATCGTCTTAGTTTTGTTGCCTTCCTTTGCAACTACCACATGTGACTTCGTAGGATGTCCAGGAGTGCGTTTCGGCTTGTTATAGCCGCTAACACCGGCTCGAGTAAGTTTTGAATCTTTAGTCATTAGCTTTTGCCCAGATAGAATGAACCAGCTGCGAGGATGGATATTTTTAGCCACTCGAAGTGAACCAAAGCATTCTCCAGCTTGACGTATTCGGTCTGTGTTTTCACATTGTCCCACAACCCCATAAAGCTGAATCCTGTGGTGCGCTCAACCGGCACATAGATGTCTAAGCCTGTAAGTCCGCCCATCATGGCCCATGCGCCTAAGCCGACCATCGACAGCACAAAGATACGGCGGGTCATCTTGGCAAACGGGTCGTTACCCACGCGGTTAGCGGCAGCATCAGCAGCGGCTGTAGCACGGGCAGAATCGGCATCGGCCTTTTCTGTCTTTGCTTTCATCATGCCTAGCATCAATTCCTGCTGCTTGGCTTTGGCCTCTTGAGCCTTGTCGATCATCTTGAACAGGCCGCCCATCGTAGCGCCGCCTGCCATCGTAATTAGTTCAACGGGGATCATGCTCGTCTCCTTTGCAGTCTCGCTCGATACAGCGGTAAATATGCTGGAGAGTGGAAACAGCCCTATCGCGTCCAGCATCGTCCATGCTCACCAAAAAATGTATTGCCTCTGCAAGCGCATCCATCAAATCGCGCTTCTGGTTGTCATCCATCGTCCTTGTCCTTCTTCTTTTCCTTTCCTTTCACATAAGCATCGGCCCCGAAGAATGCCGATACCACAAGCCCTACGGACATGAAATAAACGCCAGACATATCTCCGATGATCTTGGATTCGTTGTCAAAGCCGAGCGCGCCGCTGGCGAACACAAACAGCGGGTATCCAAGCATTCCGAACAGCGCAAACCAGACCATCTTACGCTGCTGGTCACGCTTGGCATCTTCGTCCTCCATCTCTCTGCGCTTGGCTTCGAGGTAAATTTCCATTTCCTGCTTGGAGATTGTTCCATCGCCATTGAGGTCAGCCTTTTCAAAATCAGTCATGTCAATTTCCTGACAGTGGGTTGTCCAATGCCTTCTGCAATTTGTCCTCTAACTCGGCTTTGGTGTCCTCCACCTTGGCCTCGAACTTGTCCATTTTATCTTCAAAGCGAACGATCTTGTCGTTCACACGCTTTTCGATGTCATAGGTCAACTGCTTGGCGTCTCGTAGGTTTTGCTCGATGGATTCCAGCAAGCGTTCCTGTGTTTCGATCTTGTTTGAGGTTTGCTCCATCTGCGCGGCATAGGCTCCGAGATCAAGGCTGGCGATCTCCTCGACCTTTTGGTAGGTCACAAACCCCGCATATAAAGCACCGAGTGCGCTACTGACCACACCAGCAGCCAGAACCAACTGAGTCCAACTAAAACTGAAACCCAGCACGGATATTTTCTTGTTCGCCAGTGCATCCTTGGTATCTTCGAGTTTGTCTAGCTTGTCGCCCAGATCAGCCATCAAAGCCTCCCAGCTT
>Ga0129336_10000377_pt1 | contig 25935 bp, 33 predicted proteins | sample CPB6_02_DNA_FD_96878 | JGI IMG/M metagenome (GOLD analysis project Ga0129336, IMG submission 96878) | Freshwater to marine salinity gradient microbial communities from Chesapeake Bay, USA - CPBay_Sum_0.6_0.2_DNA | ecosystem: Environmental > Aquatic > Marine > Coastal | place: USA: Chesapeake... | reverse complement strand
TCGGGAGGACGGTTGCCATTACTTCTTCCCGAACGCTTCAGCAATCTCCTCACTTGTCAACTCGCCGTCAGTGGAGGCGGCTGCAAGTTTCTGAATGACTTGAACGACAGCCATGAAGCCTGCGAGCAGGGCAGACTTGGCTACCGACACACCGATGACTGCACCACCCGTGACGGCTGGCAGGGCATTGGCAAGGAACAAGGAGAAGAGACGCTGCCCAAGGTCAAGGAACTTGGCGATGGTCTTGTTTGCGATTTCCATGAATCTACTCACTGTCTTCCCCTATCGTGAAGGTCAGCAACGAGTGTAGCACCAGTGCTACGCCCGTAATCCACAGGGCTTGCTTCAACGTAGGACCCGAAAGGGTAATCAACACAAGCCCAGTACCCGCGAGGGTCCAAGAGTTTTCAGTGACGTAAGACAGGAACTTCTTCATTATCGTCGCATCCTAGTTGATGCGCCTGCCGCCGCAGTCATAACAGTGCCCGCAGTAACAGCAATCAGGGTGCGACGCTGGGACACGGGAATCTTGGAATCAACAGGAATGTAGGTATCCAGCCCCAATTTGTAGATGTCGACCTCTTCTTCGAATGCTTCCCTGATTTCGGTTGGTGCGTTTTGGACGGCGGCTACTAGGGCAGCGACCTGTTCCTCATCCAACTCCTCAACCTCTAGGGCGGCGAACACTTCGGTTGCCTGGTCGGGTTCTAGCGATACCAAAAGTTGTGCTATTTGGGAACTATCGGTATCGCTGTTGAGGGTAACCTGTGGGGGTGGCGTACTTTCTGGCTCTGTGGTTGTCGATAGGACTGGTGCTGTTGTTGGCACTGGGGTGGTTGTCGTTTCTGGGACGGATGTTGTCGGAGGAACCGTTGTGCGAACCGTCGTCGTGCTGCTGTGAGTCGTCGTCGTTGAAGGCTCAACGGTTGTTGAAGGAGGAATCGTTGTTGTCGGGGGAAGCGTTGTCGTCGTCTCAGGAACGGTTGTCGTAGTCGTTGTTGGCGGGGGCGGTGCCTCCGTCGTAGGTGGAATGTAGACAGTCGTTGTCGTCGTCGTTGTTGTGGTAGTTGTCGGCGGTTCAGTCGTCGTCGTAGTTGACTCAGTAGTGGTAGTAACAAGTTCCGTTGTCGTCGTCACAGGCTCCGTCGTCGTAGTCGTAGTTTCAGGGGTGTCAGTCCAGAACCATTCCTCAGGAACAGGCAACCAACCAACCCCCGTATAGTGCAACAAGGTTGCGTGTGCCCCGCCACCGTTCTCGTAATACCAAGCAAGCAACTGTTTCGGTTCACCATCAGAGAAGTCGACGTCAGCGGTTTGCCCGCAGCCGCCACCACGGTCATACCAATCGTTGATAACCACCTCAGAATCCAAGATGAGTTTGAAGCCGTCATCCGATGCGGCACACAGGTAATAGGTTTGTGGGTCTGGTGGTAGCAGCCAGCCAGTCCAACGCACTACCACATCCTCTGTGACGTTGCTACCGAGGATTGGTCCGCCTCCCCACGCGTATTCGATGTTTGGGGATGTCCCTTCGTCAACTACGGGTGTGATTGGTGGGAGTGGGGGTGCTGCGTTGTATTGGTTGTTTTGTCCTGTCCGATTGTCGTAGACGGTGTAGGTGAGTCCTGGTTCAGGTTGGGCGTTGGCTTGGGTGGTGAGGGCGAGTAGGGCTGCTGGCGTGAAGATGAGCCAGCGGTACCTATTCGATTTCTTCTGGCGGTGTGGGTGCGACGAATACATCGTCCACCGCATCATTCTGCGTCGGGCAATGGCGGTGCTGGTGGTATGGGCACTGGTGGTGGCGGTGGTGGCACAATAACTTCACCATCTTTGACTTCCCAACCGATAGCAGCAGGACTCTCAGGCGTGTACTCAATGAGATGCTCAGGGTCATTATTCACCCAATCGGCAGGCTTCACCGAGATGTTCACGACAACACCGTTCGTTGTGTTCGGCTCACAATGCGCTACTGTTCGCTCGCTCATAGTCCTGCCCCAATCGGTTGTTCGTATTCAATCCACACGAACCCGCTACCACCAGCCGCACCGCTTGTACCTGCTGTGCCACCTGCACCGACAGTGACGGTGATGCCTGTGCCTGCGGTGACTGCGCCACCTGCAACAATGTACGCACCTGTGCCGCCCTCAATGGAACCTGGTGATTTATCTTCACGATATTCGCCCGCAATAACTGTTGTAAAACTTGCCTGAACTGCGCCCTGTCCACTATTTGCTGCGCCCGCACGAGCCGAGACAACGGGGATATTGACAGTATGCCCAATGCCGCCGCTTGCGCTCACGGTTCCGCTCGCAAACGCAACTGACGAAGTTCCGCCCGTGCCTGCTGACGCTGTTCCTACGCCGCCACCGCCTGCACGAATGTTCGCTATCGCATAGGTCACACCTGCTGGCGGTGTAAAAGTTCCATCAGCAGTGAAGTGTTCAACACGACGCTGATAACGAAAGCCGCTCACATATCCGATTTGGCGGCTCATGCTGTAATCCTGTTCACGAATCCACCAATCATAACGACATTCGCTGATGCACAGAACGCACGAACAACAAGCGGTGTCGCATTACCTTGCAACACCAGACCAGCGACTACCGTGACTAATCCGCTTTCGGGCAACACCGTTAGTTCAATCAAATCATCAGGTGATGATGTGCCACCCCATTCAATCGTTAGTTTGCGAGCAGTGGTGTCAGAGTTCACCGCATACAGCCACACTTCGTCAATCGTTGTGGCAGTAGATGATGCTGTGTGAATCGCTGTGCCTGCGGTAGCGGTGGCTGCAACCTTGATGAGCCTTCCTGTACCTGTTGTACCAGCGGGCTGAAGTGCGAGTTTTGAGAAAGTTGCCATGATGCTCCTATGTTAGCCGAAGATTTGATTAGCGAGAATGAACTGGTCGGATTCCTCCGTTGGTTCTGCGGTAGCAGCCCACGTCACATCTGAACCATTCGAAGTCAACACATACCCGTTAGCCCCCAACGCCAACCGCTTGAAATCAGGACCCGAATCCATCGTCAACAAATCGCCACGAGTCGTCAACGTTGAAGCCAACTTGTTCGCCTCATCCGCATCATCAGCAGAGTAAACGGGGTAGATGGTCGCACCCGAAGCATGAGACTGAGCAGTCGTATCATCCTGCGCGCGAGTCAGGGTGAGCGTGGAACCCGAGCGGGTAACAAGACACTTCTCTTCGCTTGCAGTCCCAGGGCTAATAACAACGTAATACGGGGTAGCGCCGTCACCCCAACCAGTAGTCGCAGCAATAGTGATGGACGTGTCGCCCGATGCGAGGGCGTTCGTAATCGTCGTCTGAGCCGCTGCGCCCTTGTACTGTTTCCGTGTTACTGCTGCCATTGGCACCTCATCATAGTATTAGCGAACTGACCGCATGACGACGATAGCAGTTCCCTCCCAGTCCCAACGGTTATGCGTCGGGGAGTCCCGTAAAGCCTGCCATTGCACATTCTCCACCACCACCGCAAACGTCTCCTGATTCTCCTGATACGACACCACCCTCGGGGTATCCACCAAGTTACGCAACTGGCGCATCTCATAGTCCACATCCTGCCAATACTCCCTACCGCCGATGCTCAATCGGTGGTGCATGACGATGGGGACGGAGAAGATTTGGGAACGTAGCGGGGCTGCGTAGGCACGTGCCATCCAACGGGTCACCGTAGGACCTGTGGTTGCTGTGGCTTGGGTAAGGGTCAGTTTGATTTCAGCCTCAAAGACTTTGTCCTCACGTCCGTCAAACGTCTTCTCTTTGGCTCCCGCTGTGGAGAATACGGGGAAGTCGTAGTAGTCGCCGTCGTCTGAGGCAATCGACATGGTGACTGAGCCGACGAGAGGCAGGCAGCGGAGGTCAAGTTTGGGTACGAACTTGGCGTCGGGGACACCCCAACGGTAGATACCTGAGGTGAGGGTGCCTGAGGACACCAGGTTCGTGGCATGTGGGGTAAAGACGCCGACACCCGACACAGTGAACAATGGCTTGTTTTGAAACTCGTGGATAGCAACAATCGTCCCCTGTGCGGTAGCCATCAAATCGGAGGCGTATGCAGGCTGGTTCGTGGAGATGAATACGGAGATGTCCATGCGCCCGATACCCGTGGAGGTGGAGTCATAGTTCGACCATGCGAAGTAGATGTATTTGCCGATACCTGCGAACGTGTTGACTCCGCCACCAATCTCAATCAGCGGTCCAATGACAAGGTTTCCGTCGCCGTCCGTGGAGCAGAAACGGAACCCTGTCGTAGTACCCAGCACGATGTAACCGAGGTAGCCATAGATGGAGGTGATGATTTCACCTTGCGGTAGTTCGGCGGCAGCCGTAGGAATATCAAGCGAAGTGCCGTCTGCCTTGATTTGCGTTTTGTAGACGAGGCTGATGTTGCCTGAATAGCCTGCCGCATAGATGTGGGTTTGACCAGCAGCGAAACCAACCCAATTCCAGTTTGTGTTCGGATGCGTGTACAAAGCGGTGGGGTTGTTCGCTGAAGAACCAGCAGCAGTAGTGATGTTCCAAATCTTGCGTTTGTCCGCACCCTGCCCAGCCACCATCAAGCGACCCTTCACATACGCCATAAGCCCAGCCTCAATACCTGTGATGTATGCCGACGAGGTGGAGATACTGGCGTTCGTCTGGTCGATGTCACCGTTGGCGTACGAATAGAACACGTTGTAGCCGTCAGAGGTGAGACTGTAAATGTTGGATGCAGCCGTACCAGTCACTGTGGTAACAGTGGAGAAGTCAGTCGTGTATTTGATGTTCTGTCCATCCGACCCATACAGTCGCCCATCAGCAGTTGTCGCATACAGGTTCGTACCCGAAGTCGGATATACGTTCGTCGTATCAGAAAGAAGGGTCAGGCGACCCTTCTCCCAGACGTTCACACCTTTCGACTCATGGAAACGGAACGCCTCAGAATCAGCAGCATCCGAATACTCCTGACCAGCCCCATAATGCCAAGACGACTGCGAACGACGCCACAAACCCTGCGGGTTGATAGCACCCTCACCAGGCTCAGTTGACTGGTCGACCGAATCACGAACACGCGCATCATACTGACGAGTAAAAGCGTTAGCCGCCGTGTCAATCATGTACGGGCGACCGTTGATAGCAACAGGGAAAACATCAGGCACCAACTGGGTTGCACCAGTACCCGAATAGAACGCTGTCGCTGGCTTGAACGGAGCCTTGAAACTCGTAAGAGTAGCCATCGGCTACTTCCTGAACTTGATTGGGTACTGCGCCTTCAACCGTGCCGCCTCCGCGATAATACGTTCACGACGCAAACGGGCAAGGTTCGTAATCGAATCACGGATAGCACCAGGAGGAACCTCATCCGCACGACGAGTATCACCCTGAGATTCAACAAAGTTACGTTTGATTTCACGACCATTCATCATCCGCAAAATGACACCAGTTTCCACGATGTCATCGCACGTCGCAGGTAGGAAACAGTTCGTAGTCAAGTCGGATGATTCAGATGAGGCGCGAACGAACGGAGCCTTATAGCGCACACGCACAGTTCCAGCCATCACAGGCTCATCGAACACGAGCGTGTTACCTGACGCAAAGTCGCTGGTTGGCAAACCAGTTTGCAGACGCACCGCATTCAACACAGGATGGTCGTCAGCAAGATAACGGAGACGTGCATCCAACAGTTCAATGATGGTGCCCGACGACGTGATGTCGATTTGACGGTCAGACCCGTTATAGGTGAGGTCGGCAGTGACGACACGGAACAATCCGTTCATCGTTGACGACAAGTCGTCTAGTTCAGCGTTGACCGAGTCGAGCATTTGCGCTCGCGGGAAGCGCGGATTGAGCGTAGCAAGTACGTTGGCTGAGTGAGACGCAGCGGTCGTTCCGTTGAATCCTCGTTCCACCGTAAGCGTCTTCGATGCTGTGTTGGCTTCCCAAATGTAAAAGAGTTCTGATTCAATTTCGAATACAGAACCAGCACGAAAGCCGCCAAGGTCATAAGACAGAACGACGCTCGTCGTACTGCTATCGAGGCTCGACGCCAACTTGTTGCGTTCTTCAACGACCCCTGCCAACATCTGACGCGACGCCCTGTTGAGGACCGTCGCAACCGTAGTCATCTAGTAGGTGTACCCTCCGTAGCCAGGGAACGAACCAGCCTGCGCCTTCGCTGAACTCTTACGAGTACGCTTGCCTTTCTTCGCTTTCGGTGCAGGACGATACTCCTTAGCAGGAGCGCCTTTCACTGAAGACTTCTTGTTCTTGGGGAGAGGCATTACTTACGCTTGCCCTTCTTACCGCGCTTCATCTTGCCGTACTCCATCATCTGTTCCTTCTTAGACTCAGACTTTTCGTGCTTGGCACCAGCCATCATCTTGCCGTTGGGCATTTTATGCATACGTTTCTTAGCCATGGGAATACCTCCGCGGAAAGACTACCACTTGACGCGGTCAGCCCAGTACGCTGCCGACATCTTGCCCTTGGCAATGTTCTTCGCATGGCGAGCCTTGAAAGCCTTGTTGCGCTTCGACCCCTCAGGCGAACCCGAAACACCCTGCTGCCCGAAACGAATCAACTTCACCTGACTGCCCGATTTGGCGAGCACGGCATGGGATTTCTCTGGGTGTCCTGGGGTGCGCTTGGGCTTGTTGTAGCCGCTAAACGTCATGCCTCGATACTTGATAGTCATCGGTACCTCTTGGTTTTCTCCGCAACCTTTTTGGGTTGCTTGACAAACTGTTTGCCAGCCTTATTCCCCTTGGCTTTCGCCCTGTTCGTTGCGGCTTTTTCAGCAGGGGTCAACGCACTCCACGCTTTCTCAGGCAGGTAACGCTTCTTCCCCTTGGATGGTTTCCCGTCGGACGTACGCCATTTTTGGGCAGTCCAATCTTTCAACGATTTCTGTGACTTTGCGAGCGCCATTACTTGTAGCCTCCGCCAGCCTTCTTGTACTCAGAGGCAAGCAACTGTGCTTTGCGTGCCGACCATTCGCCAGGGTCTCCACCTTTGGAGCCAGCCTTGATTTTGTTGAACAGGCGCTTACGCATTTCGGGCTTGGTGTAGTTACCTGCCTCGTTGACGCGGGACTTGGTTTTCTTTTTACTTGCCACGACGCTTCTTCTTTGACATGCCAGCCTCGGACATCGCAATAGCGACAGCCTGCTTGCGTGACTTCACTTTCGCCCCAGACGAAGACTTCAGCGTTCCACGCTTGTATTCGCCCATGACTTTCTTGATTTTCTTTTGACCCTTCACAATGCTTCTCCTATCACGTTTCCGCTATCGAACACTACCTGATATACGTTCTCTGGTACGACATACTCCTGCCCTGGGAGGTAGGTGAACTCTTTGCCGTTGATGCTGCCTGTGACCTTGCGTTTGACTCTCATGGGGAGGCTCACTTTGGCGGTGTCCCAAACGGGTTCCTTCAGTAAGTTACCGACGGGTAACTTATCGGCAAGTTGACGGGCAGCGTTATCCCACGACCACACCTTCGTTTTACGGACCCGCAGTTTCGCTGACGCTTTGTAGTTTGCATGACTTGAAAATAAGGTTCGCATAGCGTCAGCCAAATCATCGGGGTCTGACTCGTCCCACAATCCACCGTAAATCGACGGGGACTTCTTGTGGGGTATGACGATGGATGCGATGTCTGCGAACTCTGCTTGCCCAGAGGAGGCGTTGATGATGGTTGGGATGCCCATAGCCATTGCTTGCAAAGGCATGAGTCCGAATCCTTCGCCGCGGGTGGCTGCGATGAAACAGTCGGCATCGTTGAAGAACTTGACGGTGTCTTCTTGGCTGAACCATTTTCTGTGCATGAACACGTTGTCTGGGAGTTGCAGGTCGGGGACGCCATGCGCTTCAGGGTTCGGTTTCAAATGCAGTTCGGCATCTAGGTCGGCACGTTTGAACGCCTCCAACACGATGTCCAATCCTTTACGCAACCATTGTGAGCCGCCAGCATGGAACCTGAACCGTGTGTTCTCTGGGCGTTGGGTGGCTTTCCAAATCTTGTGGTCCACACCCAACGGAACTTTGTGGACGTTCTTGTGGTATCTGGAAAAGAGTTCTATGTTGTGGTCGCAGGGAACAAGTATCTGGTCGTAGAACTCCATCCACCGTACGAACCTGGGGTTCAGTTCGGTTGATTCCCACATCGTGAAACATGTTTTGTGTTGCTGTTTGTAGAAGCCGTCTATCTGGTAGGGCTGCAGCATGTTGACCATTACGTCCGCATGTTCGTGAAGTGTGACGTCGTCGGGGACGTGGCGAATGAAGTTGTCGAACATTGCCCCGTACCCGTAACGCGGGTCAGGGAATCCCCTCCAAGACTGGTAGTTCAATCCGCAATCTTCTCTAATTTCGCAGAGCCGTCAATCTTGGTTGGCTGCCCACCCGTTCTACGTATCCGCTTGTAGGCATCCAAGTCTTTGTCTAGTGCCCGTTCTTTCATGTTGAGTTGGGCAACATTGTGACGTGTTGGCATTGCTGAGCCCGACATGCGGACGTGGCTGATGCGGCACGCAAAGCAGCCTTCAACATCCAACGTGGGATGGGTTTCTTGATGTTTCATAATCCCCTACGAAATGTATGCGCCGTAACCTGCCGCAGTAAGACTAGCAACTTCGTCAACCGTAACTTCGTTATCCGACCCACCCCAATACACCTTGCGGATGGTCGTAATGTCGTTCGGTTCGTTCTCCGTATAGGTACCGTTGGTGAGAAGAAATACGTTCCTGCCGCGAGGTTCAGCATCGAAGTGTCTGAACAGGTTGTAGGCGGTGCGTACTTCTTGGGAGTCGAACTCTTTGGGTGGGATGCCGAGGACTACGAAGTCGTCGGTCGGTGGTCTAAACGTTGGCATTGGCGTTGACCCATTCGAGCCATTCCTGGAAGATGCGGTCCAGGTACTCGCGTTCGGTTTCTGCCCGTTCTTCTACGTAGCCAGGAAAAGGACCGTTAGGTGTTTCCTTCACTTGGGGTCTCCTCTGGTTCGTCGATGATTTCCACGATGTTGTGAAGCGGATGGTCGTGCGATTCGTTGCAATCCGCACAATAACCACCAAAACCAAACGTAACAACCCTAGTCATGCTGCCCTAAAGTAAACCATCGGTGCGGGCGGAGTCTGAGCAACAAGGGTGCCCGCAGTAGCAAACGCACCCGTAATACCTGTCTCGTTATAATTATCACGGTTGTTAAAATCTCCGTCAGTCCCCACCCTGGTTAGCCCCTCCCGATAAAATGAGGTTGCTCCACGGACTGCGGCAGTTGTGCCAGCCACAATCGTCTGCGCATTAATCGCAGTCCAATACCAGCCAGCAGTCAATGTCTGATTCACCGTAATCGTATACAACGTGGTATTCGCAGTTATCGCAACGGTCCCAGCGTCCAACAACACCGTAGTCGGCTTGCCGCCACTGTTGTTATAAATCCCCAACCGCACAGTTGCCGAAGTTCCAGAAAACCCAGAAGCATAAACACAAAGTCGGTCAATCGTAATATCTTCCTGAATCAAAACCGCCTGATAGTAAGTGACATCCTCAACCAACGTAAAGTTGTTTGACTGCGTTCTGAACGGCGCATAATACGCTGCACTTTGCCATCCAAGCGAAGTTCTGCCCGCACCCGTAGCCCCCGTAGCACCTTGGGCGCCTTGCGCCCCTTGTGCGCCTTGCGGACCAGTTGGACCCTGCGGACCCTGCGGACCCTGTGGACCGATTGCTCCCTGCGGACCCGTATCGCCCTGCGCACCCTGAGGTCCCGTGGCACCAGTAGCGCCCTGAGCGCCCTGCGGACCCGTAGCACCAGTTGCACCAGTTGCGCCCGTATCGCCTTGTGGACCCTGTGGACCGATTGCTCCTTGCGGACCAGTGGCACCCTGAGCGCCCTGAGGACCCGTAGAACCCTGCGGACCAACATCACCCTGAGGACCTTGTGGACCAGTCGGACCAGTCGGACCAGCAGGACCAGCAGGACCCGTCGCCCCAGTAGCCCCAGTCGCACCCGTCGCCCCAGTAGCCCCAGTCGCACCCGTCGCCCCAGTCGGACCAACATCACCCTGCAACCCCTTCGGACCAGTCGGACCAGTCGCCCCAGTCGCACCAGTATCACCCTTCGGACCCTGCGGACCAGTAGCACCAGTCGGACCAACAGGACCCTGAGGACCAGTAGCACCAGTCGCACCCGTCGGACCCTGCTCACCAATCTCGACCCAACCAGTCGCAGTACGCTTCAACAAAGCATTATCAGCCTTGATATAAACAACCATCCCCTCACTAACCGAAAACGCACCAGCAGAATTGAAGTACGCATCACGCGCCTGAACCGTGTCATAAACGGCGACAACCCGTGACGCAATATAATCGTTGAACTCGTCAGTCTCAACCGTTTCATCCTGAAACTTTTTGAAACTCACAACAAACCCTTATCCGCATCAGTGGCACCCAACTTTGCATTTCCACCAAGCGTCGAAGAAAACGAAGACCCCAACTGAAAATCGCCAGCAGAAACCGAATAGCCAGCAGCCACAAGTTCGGCAGCCTCAGCATCCGTCACATAATTGTTAGTTGCACCCCATAACGTACGCGATATTAGCGAAACATCATCGGGTGCCACGGTTGTAAAACTCCCATCTAAAAGTCTGTAAACGTTGTCCGCAGATTTTCCAGGTGAGACATACCTGAATAAACGCCATGCGATACCCTCGCCACGCGGCTCGGCAGCCGCAACATTGTTTGCTGTGGGCGGAATAAAAGTTGGCACACAAACAAAATAGCAGAGTAAGGGGGCAGGGCAGGGGAGGAAACCCCGCCCCCTTACCATTTCTGTTGAACTAACTGTTAGTTAGTTTGCGCCGAGCGACGAGGACGACTCAATGCGACGCAGTGAAGCCTCGCGGAATCGTGCGTAGCCGCCGAGCCAGTACCAGCCGACAGGCTGGAAACGGCTGAGCACGTCAACCACTGGACCGCGCACAACGCGTGGGAACGCGCCGTTTCCGTCCACGATTGAGTGTGCCTTGGCAAGCGCCTGACGACCAGCGATGTGGGTGCAGTACGCATCCACGGTGCCCGTCGAGCCTGAACCGTTCGAGGCGTTCTCGAAAATCTTCGCACGTGGCGTCTCAATGAAACGCACACCTTCGAAGGCTCCGACTTCGCCGTTGTAGATGTTTGCTGGGTCGCTGTACACGTGCGGGTCACGCCACGAAGCAACACCAGTCTCCTTGCGGAGGTCGTACGACACGTCAGGGTGAATGTAACCCATGTACATGCCGTTGAACGAAACGGCGTTTGCCTTGCGCAGAGCGGCAACAACCTTGCGGATGTCGTTCGCTTCGATGATGTCGCTCGCTTCGATTTCGGTGCGAGCAGTTGGGGTGGTGCTTCCGCCACCGCCGTACACGACGTTGGTGCCAGCGGCGAGAACGTCACGGATGACGCCGTCGATGGAGATACCAGCGTTGTAGCCGACGAGGTTGGCTGCAGCAGCGTCAACGTCGAGGAACGACGTGCCGCGCAACTTGGCGGTCGTGTTCACGGCGTTGCCGTACTCGGCAAGCGTCACTTCAACTTGGCTGTCACCCATCACCACTGGGGTCACGTCAGTGTCCTCAGTCAGGGTGCTGGTCTTTTCTGCGAGGTCGTTGAAAATGGTGAACTTCACCGACGAACCTGGCATTGCTTGTGCGACTGGCATCACGTCTGCAACCGCGTCGAACAGAAGTTCGCTGCGGAGTGCGAAGTACGCAATCCTGTCAAATGCAACCTGGTCTGTGAGCAGGTCGCTCGTTTGTGTCTTGGTCATTTCCTGTTATTTCTTTCCCCCGACAGGACGGGGTCCTGCGGGCTAGAGGTTTTCTGCTTCTTGTCTTGCTTGAGCCAAAATCTGCATGACCTCTTGCTCGTTGCGAGCCTGGTTCAACTTGGTATTTCCAGTCGACAACGGGTTCGCTTGTCTCACCTGCGCGTTGTGCCCGCGTAATGCGGGACCACGCATCGGCTTCAGATTTTGCTTGCGCGTTCTCTGCAGCCTTCGCAATGAGTTGGGCTTCTTCCGCCGCTGACCTAATCGCCTCAGGGGAGATTTCACCGTCGTAACCTTTTACGAAATACTTAGCCATCGGGTTATCCATTGGGATGCCCGCTTTCATAAACGCGTTTTCGCGTCTAATGGCGTCCGCTTCCGCTAGTGCCTGCTCTTTAGCCTTCAACTCTTTTTCGAGTTGACGCATCCGTGCCCGCACTGGGTCTTTCGGTGCCTCGTCGCCAGTTTCGTCTTCGAACTCGTGGACGTTGGACATTGGCTCACTCCTTTACCCACACCAGGTTGGAGGTTCCTGGTGGCTGTTGTCGTTATTGACAGAACTCACTGTAGCACACGCTTACGTGCGCATGTCAAGTACCCTATTGTGCGGTACCGACACCTGTTTCTACGGTGCCCGATGTTGCACCTGTAGTGCGGGCGAATTGTCCGCCAGCCTGGAATTCGCCGACGCGTTGTGCACGGCGACGCTCCAACTCCTGTTGAGCCTGGACGTCGAACCCGAACGCGGCACCAACTTTCTGCTGCTCGGTGAGAGCCTGTTCGCCACCCATCTCTTGATACAAGCCAGCCAACTGACCGACCCGCTCAAAGACCCCTTGGGCTTGTTCTGGGGTGTAGCCGCGGGCAACTAACTGTTCAGCGGTCTGAGCCTGGATGGGTAGTCCGCCTTGTTCTGCGGCACGGGCACCGATACGGGCAGCCTGAACCTGACGCTCCAACACCTGCTTGCCCCTGTTTGGGTCAATGAAGTAGGCAGCCAACGCAGTTTCGTTGTTGCCTACCTCAGGGTAGAACTGGCGCAGGGTGGCTAGAACTTTCGGGTCGGCGTCACGAACCTTCACGAAACCCTCTTGGATGCGTCCCTGGAACTCGGCTGGGGAAACGTCACCTTCGATGAGGGCGGCGAAATCGTCGGGGGAATCATAGAACTCGGTGGGGAGATTGTTGCTGCGCAACACCGTTGCGTACTGCTGTTCCAAGCCGATGTAGGTGGCGGGGTCAAGTTCGGGTAGACCGTTAGCGGCGCGTCGCGCATTGGCTTTGAAGCGAGTCTTGAACTGGGGTGTTTCGCGGAGGCGGAACAGGATGGTGTCGGTGTCTTCAATACCTTGGGCAAGAGCCTCACGGATATTGGTTCCAAGTCCAGTAAGACCTGCTCGTTGAAGGAATGAATCAACGATGCCGAACGCGTTCTCTTGACGTTGTGCTGTGGCTGCAGCGGCGGCTACTTGTGATGCAGCGAACTGGCGAGCAGATTCCTCGCGGTCGAGACGGGCAATGCGTTCTGCTTCCGTTTCCTCTGGTTTGGTCGGGGAAACTGGTGGAACTGGCAAACCACGATTACCTGGCGGAGGAGGAAGAATGAGCGCCAAATCCTCATCTGGCATCATAACCATGTCACTCATGCTCTAAACCCAAACGCTTTCTCCAAATCCATCACCAGATTAGTTGCCTTCTGTTTTGCCTCGGGGGTGTACTGCCAACCGAATCGTTCATCCGACTTCAATCGTTGCGTCCATTCACTAATCGACATAGGACCATCCGTTCCTTCCAACGCTTGCGCATACAACGTTGGCGAACCGTTGGCGTCAACCAAGTCAATCTGCTCCAACGGCTTACCGAGGATTGCGGCAGCGTACTGCTTGTAGGGACGGAACAACTGCTCCACTGTTACGCCAGCGTCAATGTCATCAGCGGCACCCTTGTACCAACGCTTTGCCGCAATCTTGTAGGTCTGACGCAAATCGTCAATAGTGGTTTTACCAGTGAGAACATCCTGAACTTCCTGGTCGGTAACTTTGCTTCCGTAGTCACGACCAATCTGGCGAACCGCATCAGCAGCAGAGGATGTGAGCGCACGCGTCGCAGCAGTTGGCTGTGCAAAAGACGTTGTGCCTGCTGGCTTAGCGAACGATTCCTGGTAGACGTACAGTTCCAGGGCTTTGCCCTGCCTGTTGTCGCGTGCAGCCTTGGTCGCAATCGTCGTAAGGGTTGCATCGTCGAATTGTAGATTCCCGAATGATTGCTGAACCAACAGTTTGAACTGGTCAATCTGACTTTGCTTGTTTGCTGGAGTTGCCTTATCAAAGTTCTGTTGCGCGGTTGTCGTGTTTTGGAAATACTGTGTGCCAGAGAAACCCTGGTCCATCAACGTTTCGAACTGGTCTGATTCGTACCACTTTTGTGTAACGGCACGCTGGAGCAGTTCGGTTACATCAGCACCGAACGTTGTTTCGTCGAGCAGGTATTGGTATTGCGGAAACTCGCGCTTGAAGACGGTAAGCCAATCGCCGACAGGTTCTTTGCCTGCCTTCAAATCTGCGCGAATCGTTTTGCGGTTCTCTGGGGTGTCAGGTAATCCTGACGCAGCAAGAGCAGCATCAACTTGTGAACGGGTGATGGCAGTCGTGGCAGCGGGCGTCCCAGTCCCTTTATCGTCTGTTGTTGCCCCATTTTCTGAAATCATTGAGAGTTGGGGACCAAACTTGCTCGCATTGGCGCGCATCGTTGCAATCTGTTCTTCGGTGAAACCAGTCGCACGTGCGGCAGCAGCCACATCAGTTGGGTACGAAATGCGAGTTGTTAGTTGGGTAAGAGTTCTTTCTGCGTCAGCAAGACGTTGTTCTGAAGCAGCAAGTTCTTCTCGGGACAGATTATTTTTGGCAAACGCGTTTCGGTTTCGCGTCAGGGTTTCTCGTAATTCTCGTACTCGTTCTTCTGCGGTTCGAATCTGTGAAACGAAAGCCGCATAACCACTAACAGTTTCTTTTGTGCGCTTTTTCTCGGCTTTATCGCGTTTCTTCAGTAGCGGTATGAGGTCATCGCGTAACTCGGTAAGTGAATACTTGTTCCCCTCAAACTCGTAGGTGCCCCTAAAGTTCGGGTCTTTAAGTGCTTCTTGCGCTTTTTTGAGGTCGTTTTCTGCGGACATTAGCGACCAATCAACCTTTCAAGAACTTGCGCCACACGCGCAGCGCCCTGTACTGCAACTTCGGTACCACGTCCCTGCTGCACAGCCAACTCAGCCTGCGTGCTAAGCGACGGAACATCCATCCCCGCGGTCGCACGTTGAACTTGCTGCCCCTGTACAAACTGAACTGCTTGACGAACTTCTGCAGGGGTCATTGCTCGACCAAGAAGTTTCAACGACTCCTCACGCAATACTTTTTCGACATCTTCGCGGGCAGTAACTTTGACTCGTACGCCTCCGCCAGCCTGACCGCCAGGGTATTCCTGTCGGAACAAACCAAGTCCAGCCTTCGCGGTAGTCCCGTAACGGTCCATAGCAAGCAGGTAATAGCCGACTGCTTCACGGTCAACGGAATCAAACATGCTTTTGGATGGCTTGCTGCTTCCGTAGAGTCCGCGGTCGTAAAGGTCATTGAGGAACGCTCGACGTTCTGCGGGGTCGGAAATGGATGCAAGGAACTGGTATGACTCATTGGACAGTTTTTCCGATGAGCCGCCGTATGCGTCACGGTCAATGTTCCCATTTTCGTCAACCAGTTTTGGTCCGCTGTAATACAAATCCCTGCCGCTTGTCGTAAAATACTTCTCGTCAAGTAGCGGTTCGCTGCCAACTTTGGTGACCATCGACGGTGCGACTTTGCGTTTTTCGAACGAGTACGTCTGGGGAAGCGTGAACGTGCCCGTGTCCTGCGTTGACGGAGGGGGAGGTGACGGAACGAAAACCATTGTTAGTCCACCTCAGATGATAGTTCATCCCACACACGAGCGAAGTCGGGGGTCTCTTCGACGAGGGCAGTTCCGATGTTGTAGAGCCATTGGCGTAGTTCGGTGAACTTCTTTGCGCTGATGTCTTTGTTGCCTGCCGCATACACCTGCTGGTATGCCTCGTCGCGGTACTTCAAATAACTGGTTAGCGCAGTAGTCACTGGGTTCTTTTGCAACTTGGGGTCGTTTACGGCAGCCTGCAACTGAGGAATGGTCTTTGCTTGGAACTCGCCGACCGTGAATACGGCTACGGCTGGGAAGCCTGGGTAGACCTCGTTGATTCGTTTGCGTTCGTTAGCCAGCCATTCGCGTTGCGCCTGGTTGGGGTACTGACCGATTTGGGCTTTCAGGTCACGGTAGATGGCTGCACCAATGCGGTATTGGGCAAGGTCGACCATTTGTTCGGCGGTCAAACGGGTGCGCATCCCTGTGCGAATCTGACGTTCGTAGGTGGCGAATGAGAAGTCGTCGCCGCCAGGTGAGAAGTATGCGGCTACGTCAGGGTATTTCTTGAACAGGTCTTTGTTGTCGCGTTCCCAGTCGCGGAACTGCTCGGACGCGGATAGTCCGCCGACTGCCGCCTTTGTTTTGTTGGACATATACAAAAGGGCGTCGTCGCCGAAACGACGATAAAACGTTTCGACGGCGGTGTCGGGGTTCTCCTGTTGCAGTTTGTGGAACTCTGCGGTGAGTGCGGACGCCATGACGTCGCCTTCATCCGTGGGAACAATGAACTCTGTGGTTCCTGCGGTTGGTCCGATGAACTGTGAGAGTGCACGCATAATTGCAAGAGCCTGGGCACGCGGCTTGGCATCCTCAAAGAGGCGCTGCTTTTCGTTGATGTCGGAAGTGTTGTAACGTCCCGAAGCAGATAGCGCCTGTACGGTTTCTACATACGTGTTGCCGTAGATGGTGTTGAGTTTGTTCGGGTCTGCTTCGATGGCGTCCTTGATTTTGGTGACATACCCTGGGACAAGAGCGCCGATGCCTTTCCTGCCGTAAGGCAGCAATGCTTCAATGAGTGCATCAGTTGATGGCGTGTCGGGAATAAGTTGGGATGCTGCAATTTGTACGGCTGGTCCCACCGCTGGAATAACTTGGAAGCCCATTGACAAACCTTTTACTCGTCCGACGAGTGGGGCTTCCACCCCAGTAATCATCTTGGTAAGTTTGCCCGAGAACGGGAAGACAAACATGTTTTCGCCGCTGATTGGGTCCTTGTAGAAAAAGCCGCGACCGTCTTGGTCTGGGTCAAAGTTGGTCATGCCCGTGTACACCTGTTGGGCGCGACGGATACGGGCAGGGTTTTCGATGAGGTACCCCATGTAGGTTTGCAGAACTTCGCGGTATGCGACACCGAATGGCATGACGATACGCAGGATGTCTTCAAGGTTGTTGCGTTCGGTGGCGTTGAACAGTTCGTCTTTGACGAAGTTGGTGGCGCGGATGGTGGCGTATTGGTCAAGTTGTTGCATGGTGCCCGTGCCGCCACCAGTTGCGAGTTGGTCTTCGAGTTTCTTCCAGTTGGCTTTGCCGCCGACAACGTCATAGATGGACATTTCGTTAGCCTCAGCGGTCTGCCTAATCTTCTGCAGTAGGAAACCAGCCTCGTCCTTGGAGAGCAGGTCGGCATTGTTGACGACTTGCTTGTAGTACTCCTGACGATATGCAGGGGAACGTTCAAGGGCTGTGGTTACTTTGCCTGCAATGTTGTTGAAGAAGAAGTCAACAAAACGGTTCTTGGCACGGATGGCAATGTCTTGCGATTTGCGTAAGTTCTGTTCTTGTCCTTTGCGTTCTGCGTACTTGACCTTTTGGGGAAGTTTGCTGGACGGGTCGTCAACATAGAAAGCGACAAAATCGGCGAACTCTTTCTGTCCTTCCTTGGTGTTCCAAATGTCGTTGCCAGATACTCCTTGCACAGCCCAGCGTGACGGGTTGGATGCGTCGACGATGACTGCCATTTCGTTGGTGCCTGGAATGTTGATGAGGCTGCCCTTGCCAAGTTGTTTCGGTCCGCCTGGTAGGACGTTACGTATCGGGTCAATGTCTCGCGGGTCGATGGTGGTTTGTCTGCCGTTTGGAACCATGCGGTAGCCAATGGCGAACTTGAGACGTTCGTTGCCGCCAGTCTTCAATGCGACTCGTGACGCGCCAAGTTTGTCAATCCACTCCGCCAACACGTCGTCGGTAATGTTTTCAACTTTGAAATAGTTGATTGCACCAGTTTCTTTATTCTTGATTGGAACGCCATTCTTCAGGTAGTTGGTGAGCGTTTTGAGTGCTGCAACGTCCTTGGGGTTATCGGAACTACGGAGAGATGCAACAAGTTCCCGCGTCGGGATTCCTTTTGCGAGACCGTTCATGATTCGGTCGGTGCTGACTTGGGCAAGTTCTTCGATGAGTCCTTGGAACCACAGCATCGGGTCTTCTGCTTTGTCGGCAATCTTGAACGACTTAGTTTTGACGCCAAGTTTCATTGCCTCTACGGGGTCTTGCAAGTTGGCTTGTACACCCTGCGACATGACTTCTGCCCAGTCGTCGGTGACATCGTCCCACGAGTCCAGGGTCTTGGTGACGATTTCGTCGAACTTCTTGCCGTAGATGTTGGTTGCACCTTTTTCGCCGATAGCCCATTGGATGTATTCCCACGGGTGACGGAAGAATGATGCCTTGCCAACGGTGGCGAGACGTACTTGTCCTTCGAAAAGGTTTCGCATGATGTATCCGCCAGTGGCAAGAGCGAGCGGTTTCCAAATGTCGTTTTGTATCCATTCGGTGAGGGCTAATGCTCCACGTGGGTCGCCGTCTGCATTGGAGACTGCACGGCGAATAAAGGGGTTACCTGTGAGTCGGCGGAGTTGTCGCGGGTCTGGAAGAACTTGCATGTTGTCCATAAGTTCGACGAAGGAGCCTGGTCCGCTCACCACCCATTTGTCGAGTTGTGCTGGGTCAACACCTTCGGGGACATCAGCCAAGCCTGAGTCAATGGCTGATTTGATGAAGTTGGCGTCATACATGTCGCCTGCAGCGTCAACAAAGTATTTGCGTGTTTCGTCATAGCGTTCTTTGATTTTTTCAAACACGGATTTTGCGACTTTACGTCCATCTTCGCCGAACTCTCGAACCATGTGTTCTTCGACAAGTTCGTTGTAGAGGGTTTGGATTCGATTGGTGTCAACGCGTCCTGGTTGACGGGCGATATCCATGACTTCTTTCATCACGGCTTTGCCTTTTTCGCTGGCGGTCTTTGTGCCCATTGTGTCGAGATAGTTCGCGATTGCGCGAACGGCTTTGGCGCGGTCCTGCCCTGAACCCCAAATGAGGACGGAGTCTGGGACTTTGGTGAGGAGTCGGCTGTTGCGGAAGTTGTTGTAAAGCGGGATTCGTTCTTTCACCCATTCGCTGCGTGTTGCACCTGGGATGCGACGAATGTCCTCGGGGACCATGCCCGCGATGGTGGAGTTGACGCGGTCGGTTGCCTGTCCGACGATGGCAACGATTTCGTCCGTGGTCTTGGCGTCGGCGAGACGTCCAGCGTATTCGGGGTCAATCTTATATTTGAAGACGCGTGACATGATGTCGAACGCGTCGTCGTTGCCAACAAGTTCGTCGACGAGGCGGCGGGCACGAGTGTCGTTATTGAAGAAGTTGTAAAACTTGGAGCCTTCGAACGCCGCTTTCTCGGCGTCGGTTAGTCCTGCGATGCCGCGTTCGGCGACGCGGGCAAACGCAGAAATCTCTTGCGCGCCTTTGATGGTAGGCATGACAGCGGATTCGACAAGACCAGTTTTCAATAGTCCTTGCGCGAGGGTTTCGGTAATGGTTTTGGTTCCGCGGAGTGCTTTGGTTGCCTCGCCTCCTGCACGAGCAGCCTCAAGTGCTTGACCTGCGTACATGGTCGGGTCGCTGTAGATATTTACGGCAGCGTCAACAAAACCTGAGAGGAAATTGTATTCGCGTGAACCTGGGACAAACACGAGGCTGGCTGCGCCACGACCTACAGTCCATGCGGAGCCGTTGATGGTGCCGCGAACTTGACGTGCACGTTCCGATTGTTTCTCTGCTACCGCACCGCTCGCAAAGTAACCTTCGCCAGCGTTGTTCGGGTCGTCGATGAGCGAGCCGAGCGTGGTCGATTTGAACCAGCCGTCGAACCCATCTGGGTCGTTCTTGGAGAACGCTTGTGCCGCGACGTTCTGCGCAAGTTCTGGTGCGAGGTTGAGTGCTGCAAATGTCCAGCGGCTTGTTGCCTTCAACTTGTCAGAGACGTTGCGTTGGAACCAGTTCTTCTTTTGGTTCGCTGGGTCCAAACGTGTACGGGCTGCGTTAGCAGAAAGGTCGGATACTTGGTCGACAACTTCTTGTGGTGCGCCTGCTTTTGCAAGAGCAAGAATCTCGCCTGGTTTCATCCAAGGGTTCTGTTGGTAAATCTGTCCGATTCGTGCAGACAGGTTGGGGTCAGCGGTTTGCTTTAGACGCTCATTGTTCTTGAGTGAATCTGCCGCCTGTTGGAGAAGTTCGTTCTCATCGGGTGCGTTCGGGAACTGTGTCGCCGACATCAGTATCCTTCACGTAACACAGAATCCAGCAAGTCAGCCAAGTCATCGTTCGGATACATCTGATAGATGGCTTTGAGTTCTTCGATGACGTTGTCAACGTTCGGTGGTGGAATCGGAATACCAGCAGCGGCGGGACCGACACCTGGACCGAACGGCGCACCAGCAGTAATCGGTTCCATCGGACGGGCAGTTGGGGCGGTTAGCGAACCAGGTGCAGCGGGGACGGCGCGACGCGCAGCCCGCTGTGCACGCTGTTCAGTCGGCGCGTTACCTGTAGGTACCGCTTGGACGCTGCGACGCTGCTGCGTTGCTTCACCATACGTTTGTCCTTTGAACTGTGGCTGAACCATTTATCCCCCGAGTTGTGCGAGTAGTTCTTCAAGCGGTGGTGCACCAGCAGGACCAGCAACAGGAGCCTCAGCCCCCATCCCAGGCATCGCCAAACCAGGCATCGTCTCAGGAGAACCCATCGGCATCGCCTCAGCCTGACGTTGACGTGCACGCTCATCAGTCTTTGCGACCGCTTCAAACAGCGGAACGTCTTGTTCCACGACGAGACGGGTGAGGTATGCGAGGTCTTCGGGCTGGTATGGTCCTTGCGGATTCGCAGCCTGCTGCTGAATCGAAGCCAACAATGCGTCCTCTACACCTTCGGCGATGATGCGGTCATGCTCAAAATCGGGGTCAGAAATCAGCGGGTCGGCTTCGCGAGCAGACTCTTTGGACATCAACCCAGTACCCAAACGTTGACCCAGACCAACAATCAGATTGTTGACGTCGGTGCCAGCAGCCGAATACGCAACATAGTGGTAGTCGGTTTGCCACACCTTGTTCGGCACATACGACTCCTGCCCTTGTGTCATACGACCGCTCATGAAGAACGTTTTGGTGGTGTCACCCCAATATGCTTTTTCGAGTGCAATCGCAATCTTGTCTTCATGCAGCAACGAGTTCGCAAAAATCTCTTGTGCTTCCTGCACACGGTAGTCAACGGTTGCTGAGAGGACTGCTTCGCCGCGGCGTCCTGTTCGGATGTTGGTTGCGGACTCGCCACCGAACTCTGCGGGTATCGCGCCTTCAAGACGTTCTTGGCGTTCCAAACGGTCGAGGGCTGTGTCGGTTTTGTAACCAGGATTTAGTTGCAACTGCTGGATGTCGCCACCTTTGACAACACCCAAAATGCCTGCCTTGCCGTCGGCAATCTGCAGAATCTCGGGGTTCTCACCAGGACGAGCAACCAAATACTCTTCAGGGAAAATGCCGCGTTCGATAGCGATTTCGGTCAACGCTTGCAAACGTGCACGCGTGTAATACATTCCGAGCACACCATCGAACTGACCACGAGGTTTGTCGAGGGTGATGCGTTGCGGCACGACAGCCAACGGCATACCTGTACGGTTCGGGATTGCTTCCAACAGGATTGCTTCTAAGCCGACACGCTCAGAGGCGTTCAACTCAGGGTTGTCTTCTGCACCCAACACAATCAACTGCAGTGAGTCGTGGCACACATATTCCAGAAGCGTGTAACGGGAGTCTGATTGGACGCGACCGAAACGCAACTTGTCCGCGACCAGCGGACCGTAGTTCTTCAGCAGGTAGTTCGCTGAGACGCGGGAGGTGAAGATGCAGTCGTCGGGGAGGACGTCGTCGTCTTCCATTGGTGCAGCGAATGTGTCGAGCGGGTTGCGGATTTCCCACTTCGGTGTCAACGTCGCAAAGTCTGGCTTCAAGAAGACGGGGCTGGATGAGTAGGCGAGAAGGTGACGGGCACGGCGACGCAGTTTCATCTGCATACGGTTCTCATCCCAGAAACCAAGCATCGCCTTTTTGCGCATACGCGCCATCTTCTTAGCGTTCTCGCTACCTTCTTTGATTGGCGGGAAGTATGGGTTCGGCATCGTTGAGGAGACGCGCATCGACATCTGGTCCAAACCTTGTACGAGTAGGTTTGCGACGTTCGTTTTGGCGTTGCGGTCCAACTCGTTCAACGGGACAATGACGTCGCCGTTGGCAAGGTCGCGGACGCGACGCATCTGCTCATGCACAGGACCAGCGTTCAGCCGACGCTGGTGATACAGTTCAACGATTTCGTCTAGGGAACGCAAGGGTTACATGCTCCCGCGACGAAGACCGCCTCCGCGCATCCAAGACTTCATGCCTTCAAGCAAGGAGCGTGTGCCGAAGTCTGCGGTACGACCAGCCAGTGCGTCTTTACCCGAAACGGTTCTTGAAAGCACTGGTGGTTTTGGACCACGGGGACTTTCTGGGCGCAAAAAAGTTTTAGAGCCTTGTGGATACGTTGGTTTTGGGCGCGCTACATTGCTGGAACTAGGCGGCGTTGGGCGACCGAGTTTGTTTCCGCCAACTGCAGGCGGAACATTACGTGCGCGTTGACCAGCAAGACTATTGCGGTCATAAGGACCAAACGTGTCGCCTGATTGTCCACTTCTTACGTACGCTTTACCATCGCGCATAAAGTATTCGTCTTTGCCGTCATCAGTTCCGCCCATGTTGTTGCGGAGTTTGCCACTTGCACGCTTCTTAGCCATAGTGTCTCTTAGGGTAGCACACTAAATCCAAGAGGGACGCCATAGTCTCGGCGGCTGCTTCACAGGACCCAACTCAGGCAAATGCAACATAGCGAACCAGCACGCCATCACCAAGTCCGTCCCATTCTTCTTGTTCGGCGTCCACGACGCCAACTCCTCAACGAACGCCAACGTCTTCCAGTTCTCCCGCATCGTCGGCATCCGAACCTGCCCCGTCCTAAACAACGTAGGCAGCAACGCCTCCACACCCAGATTCTCGTCTAGTTTGTTCCTGGAGGTTGTATGCGGGATGACGTTGACGCCGTGAAGGGCTTGCCACTTGCGAACAAAGTCGTGGGCAAGCAAGAAACGTTGGGCGGCGTTGACTTCGACTATCCAATGGCTGATGGGGTAGCCCATGTCGAACGACCTGTTTTGCCAAATCTCCATTATGCCGCCGTACTCTCGGCTGCCCGTATCAAAACCAAGTAACTCTTCCGCCGTCAACTTCGTACGTTCACAGTCAATCAAATACCGTAGGTTCGTTTTCGGTTGGTATAGCCACCATTGGATAGCCCAAAAGTTCGTCGGGCTGGGGTCCACTGACGCAATCGAAATGATTGGTGGCTCCAAGTTCGCTGGAATGTATCCTGGGCGTCGGTCGTTGTCGATGCATCCTGGGTAGAGGACGCCGTCGGGTCCCATGCCGCCTGTTGCCCAGACGCGTTCAATCAGATAGTTGCCTTGCGCCATGTCTTCTTGCTGGTAGATGACTTGGAACTTGGCGGGGGTCGAGTGTTTGAGGTAGGACAAATCTTTCCAACTCAACCTGTATGGGTCCAATAGTGGACCGTTCGGGTATGGGGGTGCGGTTGTTTTGCGTGATTCGCGACCTGTGTCGAGTTCTTCGTAATACGCTTTGTAGATGAAGTGGGTGTACTTTGACCGCTTCTCGGGTTCCACTTCTTCGCTGATGTCGGTGACGTCTTCGCCGTCGTAGGCGTCTGGGTCTTCTTCGTAGGTCACTTTTGAGAGGCAGTGTGCGTAAAGGTCACCAGGTCCCAACCTCTGTCCGATGACGGCGAGCAAGCCGCCTGGGTCTACGCGTGCTTCGGCGACGGTGTCCCAACGTTCGAGGAGTTTGTCGCGTGCGACGGACTCTTTGGCGTTCTCTGGGGTAGCAACGTCGTCGAAGAGACACAGGTCGGCGCGATGTCCGATGAACTCCGAGTCAATACCATACGAACTAACGGTCGGCTCCTTGTTATCCAACCCCGACAAGTCCTCTTGCTCAACAATGAACTCTTCGGCACGCCACAATGCGCCAGAAGATGACGGTTTGAAACGTCCGTAGTCGATGGAGAGGCATCCTTCGGCGTTGAGTGCCAACCCTTTCTCAATCAAAATAGGGTCAGGACTAAGCGGAAACGGTCGTTCCAGCGTTTCGCGGATGCGACGGCTGTACATCTTTGCAAGAGTTTGTGTAGCAGAGCCGATAAGTACACGAATCTTGCGATTCCGCACAATCATCCACACCGCAAAATCGTGAAACAACGTCGACTTACCTGCACCAGGAGGACAGTTGATGCAAATAAACTCTTTCTCAGGGGAATCCAACATTTTCACAATCTTGTATGCGGCATCAACCTGCCACGGACTAGGAACTCGTCCCAAATAGCGTCTGCGGAAGTAGTCGAAATCATCCCACCCCTGTTTTGCCTCAGGACTCAACCTGTCATACGGGATAACGGGAGGCAAATCTGCGACATCCATCGCATGTTTCCACTGGTCCGCCTGAACACCACCCTGCTTCTTACGAACCTGACCCATCTCAACGGTAGCCAATTGGATTTCGGCAGCCGCTTTACGTTTCTTCGCTTCCCATTTCGCGGCAGTGTTGATGTGTACGCCTGCGATTGCTGAAGCATCTTTGATGCTCATGCCTGCGGCACGGCTCTGCCAGTAGCGGGCTACGTCTTGTGGCGGGATTTGCCGCCTCCCCGAACGACCAGCAGGCATTACTTCTTGTTTCTGCCGCCTCCGCGGGCTTTCTTCACAACCTTCTTGACAGTCTGAATATTTTCCTTCACAACACGAACACCCTCGGTAGCAGCAACCGCACCACCGATAGCCCCAGCAGTGCCAGCAACAACCGAAGCACGCGCACCAGTACGAACCTGCCCCGCGCGAATATTAGCCGCACGTGTCTGCAAACCCTTCTGCACGGCAGCAGCCTTTTGAGCAGAAACCGCAGGCTTGCTAATAAACACATCCTTGCCTTGAAACACGCCCTTAGGAGTGTAAACATCGCCACTAACTCTGGTCGTTCGAGCACCCTTGGCAACGTAAGTCCCAACTTCGTCCGAAGCATCAGCAGCCCAAGAACCAATAGTCCTTGCAGTGTTGCGAATAGGGGTAGCCAAACGGGTTGCAGCAGAAGTCAACAACGACTTCAAATTACCGCCAGCCATCGTCTCCATCTTCACCTTCCCAGACTTGATGGCATCAACATACGCCTGCTTAGAACCGTACCCGCCCCAATCATCATTCTTCTTACGTGGTGCCATGATGCAAACAGAGTAGCAGGTTGCAAACCGACACACCGTATGCTAACCTCAACACGTCACGTCGAGAGACGCACAACAAACCAAAGAATACGGACCCTAAACGGTTACATTCCTCCCCACAAACAACTGTGGGGGCAGCATGGTTAGACCGCACGGACAGATGGCTCGAAAGAGGGACCGATGATTGTCGCCTTCTTTTGGTATAGAGACAGACGGGTTCAGGCGTAAAACAGAACTTGGGGGGGCTAAAAACTATTCGCCCCTAGCCACCAGCCACTCGCCTCTGCAAGGGTAGTGCTAACGCACAAACACACAAACCACCACCCCCTTAAGAGCGCACTTCAAGGACAAACATCGAACCTTGAACACCCCCCCCTCCCTCCCCCACCTCCCCCGTGCAGGATACGAACCACAAAAATGAACACACAGCAAAACCCTTATACATATACAGGGAGGGGACACCCGCGGCACACCCCCCGTGCGACCCCCC
>Ga0129336_10000376_pt1 | contig 25937 bp, 21 predicted proteins | sample CPB6_02_DNA_FD_96878 | JGI IMG/M metagenome (GOLD analysis project Ga0129336, IMG submission 96878) | Freshwater to marine salinity gradient microbial communities from Chesapeake Bay, USA - CPBay_Sum_0.6_0.2_DNA | ecosystem: Environmental > Aquatic > Marine > Coastal | place: USA: Chesapeake... | reverse complement strand
TCTTGTCAGCTCGACATGACCGACGAGCTCGATGGTCTGCGAGTGACCATCGCTCCGGACGAGTGATGGATTGGTTCGTCGTTTTTTTGATCGCCGGTGCGGCGATTGCGGTCTGGCGTATCGTTTACCAGCTGCGTCGCGCCTCGAAGGTTCAGTTCGACGACTGGGATACCAAGCTCATCGAAAAGCTGCGCCGCAGTGGAGTCGATCCTTTTCAGCCGGTCGATGTCGACTTCTTCGTGGCATTGCCGACGCGCGAAGTGGCCGATACGGTCGCCTCGCGTCTTCAGGCCGAGGGCTTCACGGTCGACATTCGAGAGCTTGCGGATAGCGTGGACCTCCCGTGGAGCGTGCATGCTTTGAAGAGCATGTCGCTCAACGTCCATGCCGTACGCGAGGTGTCGACGCGCATGCGCGGCCTGGCGGCCGAGACCGGCGGTCGTTACGACGGCTGGGCGCCGGGTCCCGGCAAGCCCATCGGCTGAGCTCAGCGCCTCTCGGTCTGCTTGCGGACGGCTTCGGCCGCGGCCTTGATCGCTTCGGCATCGCCCAAATAGCGGCTGCTGCGCGGCGCTAATGCGTCGTCGAGTTCGTACAGCAGAGGCACGCCGGTCGGAATGTTGAGTTCGACGATCTCGCTCTCGGGGACGTCGTCGAGCATCTTCACCATGGCGCGCAGGCTGTTGCCGTGCGCAGCGACGAGCACGTTGCGGCCAGCCCGCAATTCCGGGGCGATGCGCGACGCCCAGTAGGGCTGCACTCGGGCCAAAGTATCTTTGAGAGATTCGGTCGCGGGCAGCAGCGCGGGGTCGATCGCGGCATAGCGCGGATCGTGGCGCGGGTGGCGCGGGTCGTCTGCCTCGAGCGCGGGCGGCGGGATGTCGTAGCTGCGCCGCCAGATCTTGACCTGCGCTTCGCCATGCCTCGCGACCGTCTCGGCTTTGTTGAGTCCCTGCAGGGCACCGTAGTGTCGCTCGTTGAGTCGCCACGAACGCTCGACCGGGACCCACATGCGATCCATCTCGTCGAGCATGATGCAGAGCGTGCGAATGGCGCGTTTGAGCATCGACGTAAAGGCGATGTCGACGACGATGCCTGCGCGCATCAATTCCTGGCCGGCGGTGGCCGCTTCGATTCGGCCTTGAGGCGACAAGTCGACGTCGTGCCAGCCCGTGAACAGATTTTCGACGTTCCAGATGCTCTGGCCATGTCGTACAAGGATCAGTTTGCCGGGCACAGCGTCTCCTCGAAGTTTTGACCGGAAAAATTCGGCGCGAATGCTAGCACGCCTGCGGCAGACGAATGCGTACGCATAGTCCAGAGGGGGCGGCCAGTGCTGCGCTGATATCGCCCCCGTGGGCCGCGAATACGCGGCGCGCGATGGCGAGCCCAAGTCCGGTGCCGGTGCGATCGTCTCCCGGGGCGACGAGGCGGGTGTAGGGTTCGAAGATACGCTCGAGCATGTCGGCCGGTACGCCCGGGCCGCGATCTTCGACGGTAATCGATAGCGACTCGTTCTCGCTGCGATGGGCACGCACCTGCACTGTCGAACCTGCAGGGGCATGACGAATGGCATTGCGCAATACGTTCTCGAAGCCGCTGCGCAGCAACTGCGGATCACCGACGACGGCGAGATCTTGCTCGAGCAGCAATTCGAGACGGACTTCGTGGGTGAGCGCTTCGTCGCTCTCGTCGGCGACGAGCGTCGTCAGCAACTCATCGACACGCAGTAGATGCTTGACTTGGATCGGCTCGGCCTCGAGGCGCGTGAAGCGCAGCACGTCACCGATCGCCTGATTCATGCGCTCGAGTTCGGTGAGGATGCGACCGTGCTCCGGAGCCGGCAGCGGTTGCTTGCGCTCGGCGAGGGCGAGCGCCGCTTGCAATCGCGCGAGAGGCGAGCGCAACTCGTGGGACATGTCGCGCATCAATTGTTGACGCGAGGCGAGCAGGCTCTCGATTTGCTCGGCCATGCTGTCGAAGTCGCGAGCCAACGCGCCGATTTCGTCGTCACGTCCGCTTACCGACGGCGGAGCGCGCGTCGCGATACGCCCCCGCGCCAGCGCACGCACCGACAGTTGCAGTTCGGCAATCGGTTTGCCGAAGGCGCGGGCGATGAATGCCGCAACCACGGCGATCACCACGAGCGCAGCGGCGATCACCGCAGCGAGCGCCGCAGGACTTCCCCATGGTGCGATGCGGTCCGGCAGCAACAAAAAAGCGTAACGCGTGCCGTCCGGTGCCACCAGCAGGGGCGCGAGTCGAATGGGTCTGAAATTATCGGTCTCGCCGCGGGTCCCGGCGAGTACAAAGCGTTCGACGAAGTTCTGGTATTGGGCGGGCAGTTGTTTGCCATCGAGGTCGCGGCCGGCTCCATCGAGCACGTAGAGCGCAACACCCTCGGGCAAAGTATTCGGCTCGCGCATCCAGGCCCGCAGCGCCGTTTGTCCGCCCGAGTCGAGTACGCGCGCGGCCTCCGCACCCAGCGAGCCCTCGCGAGCCGCGAGATAGTTCTGCAGCTGCTTTGAAGCAACCAACACCAGACTCGTGACACCCAGTAATACGAAGCCGGCAATGGCTGCGCCGATGTAGAGCGCCATCCGTTGGTAAAGTTTCGAGGGGCGGGGTGTCATGGGCGTCCGATGTCGAGAACGTAACCGTGACCTCGCAGACCGCGAATCTCGGCGCCTCGCGCGCCGGCCGCGGCGAGTTTGCGTCGCAGTTTGCTGACTAGCGTGTCGATGCTGCGATCGTAAACTTCGAGTGACCGGCCCACTGCGATCTCGGTGAGTTCGGCGCGCGTGAGCACTTCGCCGGCGCGTTCGAGCAACACTTCGAGAATGCGCAGTTCCGCGGCGGTCAGTGTCACCGGCTGCTGATCCACCAGGACCTCGCGGCGTTTGCCGTGCAATACGAGATTGCCGTAACCGAGGGGCTGCGGGTTAGGTGCCAGGGTCGGCGAGGTTACGCTGGCGCTGCGTTTGAGGATTGCGCGGATGCGCGCAGCGAGTTCGAGCGGATTGAAAGGTTTCGGCAAGTAATCGTCGGCGCCGGCGATCAGACCTGCGATGCGGTCACGCTCCTCGCCGCGTGCGGTGAGCATGATGACCGGGAGGAATCTCTCCTGTCGTATTCGCTCGAGCGTCGCGAATCCGTCGATGCCCGGCAGCCCGACATCGAGCACGATCAAATCGGGCGGTTCGCGCGCGATGCATGCCAGCGCTTGCTCGCCGCTCGTGACCGGATCGACCTCGAAGCCCTGCAATTCGAGGTACTCGCGCAGCATGGTGGCAAGCGCCCGATCGTCTTCGACCAGCAAAAGTCGGGGTGCAGGGCGGCTCGGGAGGGCGGTCATGACTGGACGTTTACCTTCTGTTGACCCACGGGTGCAAGCGCGCAGCCTAGACTCGCCCCAGATCCGACCTCATCGGATGCATACGGGGGGAACATGAACGCCAACGTGGAATCGGGCTCACCAGCCAATAGCGGGCTCAAGGGGTTTTTTGCGCGGCCGCCGTGGCCGGGTCTGATGGCTTTTTTCATCGTGTTCATCGTCCAGGCTCTCGGGCACACGGTGATGATCATGATGGAGGATATCTGGCCGGGTCCGGGCTATGTCTACGAATCGGCTATCGCGATGGGTCTATTTGGTGCCGTGCTGCTCTGGCTAGGTATGCGCAATCCGAACGAAGTCTCCGCCACGTGGTACGGTTTTTGGGCGGGTACTTTTCTTTGGACCGGTTGGGTCGAGTTTGCTTTCGTCTGGTCGGCGCAGGTGCTGGGCGTTCCCGATCTGATGGACAAGTACAGCCCGGGGTCCATCGCCACCAAGGGCGAGTATCTCGTGATGATGTCGTCGGTCGGCGTGATGGGCGCGACGCTCGTCTACTTCCTGTTCAACAAGGAAACGAAGTGCAACTTCTTCGTCTGGTTCCAGCGTCATCTCGGACTGAAGACCGGCAAGCCGAATCCGGCGCACGAGCGCAATTTCGCCGGCATCACCGCACTCGAAACCATCTACGTGATCTGGTTCTTCTACTTGTTCCTGCTGTTCCTCTACGACGAGCGTTTCTTTGGTGATCGGCATCCGGCCGCCTACGTGGTGTTCGGACTGAACCTCATCTGGGCCGTCTACCTGTTCCGTCGTCTGATGCTCTTCTGGAAGGTCACGACGGCCATCCGTTACGGCATTCCGACGGCGATCGTCGCCTGGAATGCGGTCGAGCTCGGGGGTCGTTGGAAGCTCTTCACCGAGTTTTGGGAATACCCCGACAAGCACGCGATCGAGCTCATTCTGATCGCCGCGGGCGTGACGCTCGCAGCCTGGCTGGCGGCGCGTACACCCATGCACCAAAAAGCCGAGCTCTCGCGGCGCAAGCTTGCCGAGCAAGCGGTCGATCCAAAATGAAGCTTCGAGCTCAGTCCGCCAACGGTCGCAGCGCATCGAGGCACACCGACAGCGAGGCGAAGTCGGCGTTTTCTTGGGCTGCAATCTCCGCCACGGTGCGCTCCCAATGCGCCAGCGCCTTGACGCGTGACGCGCGCCACCGCTCGATGCCTCCCAGGGCGATGACCCGATCGACGATCCGTCGCTCGAGAGTGCGACTGGTCTCGCGCAGTCCGATGCGGGCGGTCGCCTGCAGGGTGGAGTCGACCGCAAGTCCCGTGATGCGATCTTCGAGCCAGTCGAGGCGCAGCGCGGCCAGGGTGTGGAACCAGTCTGCAGCGGTCTCGCGGACGCGACGCTTGGCGCTTGCGGCGCAATCGAGAATGTCGAGCGCATTGTCGAGCACCCGCAGATCGGCGAGCGCTGCGGCGAGTGCCGGTGGCAAGCTGGCGGCGGTGTATTCGGCCAATGCACTGCGGTGACGCTCGGCCGGGCTGCCGGCGAGTACGCCGGGCAAGGCGTCGCGCAGCTGCTGCATCGGCGCGCTGAAAACCTTGATCGTCGCCGCGACGTCCAGCGTATGACGCCGCTGACGTAGCAACCACATCGTGACGTGACGCAGCAGCCTCGCCGTATCGGCGTAAGCAATGTACTGCGAGCGGCTGGCCACGCCGTTGTCGAGCGCCTCGAGTCGTCCCCAAATTTCACGCATCCCCAAGATTTCTCGGGTGATGCTGTACGCGCGCGCGACATCGGCGGCGCTCGCGCCCGACTCGGCATGCGCGCGCAGCACGAAACTCGGACCCATGCGATTGATCAGGCTGTTGGTGACTGCAGTGGTGATGATTTCGCGACGGAGCTTGTGACGCTCGACTTCGCGTGCGAAGCGACGCCGCACCGCCGCAGGGAAGTAGCGCGCGAGCTCGGCGGCGAAGTAACGATCCTCGGGGAGATCGGAGTCGAGTAGTTGTCGATTGAGCGAAATTTTCGAGTAGGCGAGGACCACGGCAAGTTCGGGTCGCGTCAGTCCGAGGCCCTGCTTGCGCCGGGCGCCCAAGGTTTCTTCGTCGGGCAGAAACTCGACTTTGCGATCGAGTTCGCCGCTGCGTTCGAGGTCGCGGATCACTCCGCGCAGCTCCGGCAGTCTCTCGGCGCTCTGCAGCTCCAGGGTAGATAGCGCCTGGCTCTGCAAATAGTTGTTACGCAGTACGAGCGCTGCCACTTCCTCGGTCAGCCTTGCGAGCAAGCGGTCGCGATCTGCTCGACGCAGGCGGCCGCGCGCCTCGATGCCGTTGGTGAGGATCTTGAGGTTGACCTCGACGTCGGAGGTGTTGACGCCGGCCGAGTTGTCTATGAAATCGGTGTTGATTCGCCCGCCGGCGAGGGCGTACTCGACGCGGCCCAGTTGCGTGAAGCCGAGGTTGCCGCCCTCACCGACGACTCGTGCGCGCAAATCCCGCCCATCGACCCGCAGCGAATCGTTGCCACGATCGCCTGCCGCCGACTGTGGCTCGAGCGAGGCTTTGACGTAAGTGCCGATGCCGCCGTTCCAGAGCAGATCGATCGGCATGCGCAGGATCGCGCGGATCAGCTCGGAAGGCGCCAAAGAGTCGGCCTCCACACCGAGCAATGCACGCATTTCGGGGGAGATTCGAATGCTTTTGGCGCTACGCTCGAATACGCCGCCGCCACGGGAAATCAGTTTCGCGTCGTAATCGTTCCAGCCGGAGCGCGCAAGCGCAAACAGGCGTTTTCGCTCAGCCAAAGATTTTGTCGGGTCGGGTGTGGGATCGACGAAGATATGGGCGTGGTTGAAAGCGGCGACCAGTTTGATTTTCGGTGAGAGCAGCATGCCGTTGCCGAATACGTCACCCGACATGTCGCCGATACCGGCCACCGTGAACTCTTGCCGCTGAATGTCGATGCCGAGCTCGCGAAAGTGCCGTTTCACGCATTCCCAGGCGCCGCGTGCCGTGATGCCCATTTTCTTGTGGTCGTAGCCGGCCGACCCGCCGGAGGCGAACGCATCGCCCAACCAAAATCCGCGGGCCACGGCGATCGAATTGGCGGTATCGGAAAAGGTGGCGGTGCCCTTGTCGGCGGCGACCACGAGGTAGGGATCATCGCCATCCCGCCGGCGTACCCCGGCGGGTGGAACGACGCGCCCGGCGACCAGATTGTCGGTGACGTCGAGCAGGGCGTTGATGTACGCACGATAGGCGGCGATCCCCTCGGCCTGCATCGCTTCGCGACTGCCACCCGTCGGCAGTTGTCGCGGCACGAATCCGCCTTTGGCCCCCTCTGGAACGATCAAAGTATTTTTGACGTTCTGTGCTTTCATGAGACCGAGCACTTCGGTGCGGAAATCTTCGCGACGATCCGACCAGCGCAGGCCGCCTCGCGCGACGTCGCCCATCCGCAGGTGCACCCCTTCCACTCGAGAGCCGAACACGTAGATCTCGTGCTTGGGTCGCGGCAAGGGTAGATGCGGGATTTTCTGCGGGTTCAGTTTGAGGGCGAGCACGGGACGGCGCCGTCCGGCCGTGTCGCGCTGGTAGAGATTGGTGCGCTCGATGGCGAGGATCAGCGTCAGGAAAGCTCTCAGGATGCGATCTTCATCGGCACTCGCGATCGCATCGAGTCGTCGTGCGAGCCGCTCGAGCAGACGCTTGCCGTCGGCGCCGGAGCGCCGTTGGGGGTCGAGGCGCTCGGTAAACAACGCGTGCAGATCGGCGGCGATGAGCGGGTGTGCAGAGAGCGTTCGCTCCATGTAACTCTGACTGAAGGCCACGCCACTCTGCAGCAGATATCGGCAGCAGGCGCGCAAGACGTTGACGTCGTGGGCCGCCAGCCCCGCCTGCAGTACCAGTCGGTTGAAACCGTCATTTTCGAGCTCGCCGTTACGCACGAGGCGCAGCGCAGCGAGCAGTCGGTCGCCATCTTTGGCGATGTCGAGTGCGGTCCCCGGCCGCAGTTCGAGCGCAAAGTCCTGCAGCGACACTTTGTCGCCCCCGGCGAGCGCTTCGAGCATCCACGGACGCTCGGCGAGCATGCGTAGTCCGAAGTTTTCGAGCACCGGCAACAATTCCGCGATCGGGACCGCAGCGGCGTGGCGGGCGACCCGCAGGTGCACGAGTTGTTTCGCGGCCGTTGCGGGTCGATGCAATCGCAAATGCAAAAGGGTCGGATCGGCGCTGAGCGCCTCGAGGGCTTCCAGATCATCGATTGCGGTGCGCGGTTCGACCTCGCTTTGATATGCGGCTGGAAAGCGCCCGACGTGGCGTTCGAACAGCGCTGCGGCGCGTGTCGGCGGCAGCGTCTCGAGCAGCGTCGCGCGCAGGCGGTCCGTCCACGTGGCAATTGCGGCCACTACTGCGGCTTCGATCGCCTCGACGTTCAGTTGGGTCGGCAGCGCTTCGCCCCGAACCATGACGTGAAGACGGGCGTGGTTCGAGACCGCGATCTGCACCTGCGACTCGACCTGACGCCCGCCGCAGCGCTCGCGCAACAACTCTTCGATACGAAGTCTGACTTCGGTGGTGTAGCGGTCGCGAGGCACGAAGGCCATGCACGACCAAAATCTGCCGAGCGCGTCGTAGCGCATCATGAGTCGCGTCGTGCGGCGCTCGTAAAGATTGACGGCGCCGCGAATGAAGGCCACGAGCTCGTCGACGGTCGACTGAAAGAGCTCATCGCGCGGCCAAGTCTCGAGCACCGCGAGCACCGCCTTGCCGTCGTGGCTCTGGGGATCGAGGCCGAAACGGTCGATGACCTCGGCCACCTTGCGTCGCACGACCGGGATTTCGCCCGGTGAGGCGAAATACGCCGTCGAGGTCCACAGGCCGAGAAACCGATGTTCGCCGCACACGCGGCCGCGCGCATCGAAATCTTTGATTGCCAGATGGTCGAGTTGTCCACCGCGATGCACGGTCGAGCGCAATGCCGATTTGGTGATGAGCAGGGGGCGACGGGACTGCATCGCGGCACGCAATGCGCCGCTCAGGGTCTCGACGGCAGCCTCGGCCGCACCATGCCCCTGGCGCAGGATGCCAAGCCCGCTGCGGGCTCGCGGCAGCAGTTTGTCGCTCGCCCGGCCGCGCTTGAGCGCGTGGTAGCGATAGCCGACGAACACGAAATGAGCGGCTTCGACCCACTGCAACAGTGCTATCGCCTCGATGCGCTCCGGCGTACGAGGCGGGCGTGCGCCGGCACTCAGATTGGCGACCACGTCCCGCACCTTCTGCCGCATCGACTGCCAGTCCTCGACCGTGGCGCGAACATCATCGAGCACGCTGCGCAGCCGCATGCAGAGGTCTTCGAGTCGACGTTCATCCGATTGGCGATCGATTTCATAAAGCTGCCAGGACTCGCGCGTGTATTGGCTCGGGCCACTTGCGTGCATCGCCGCGAGCAGTCGACCATCGCCTCGTCGGTGCGCATCGAGCACCGGATGGATCAGCATCTGTACGCCGATGCCCGCAGTGCTGAGCGCCAGATTCAGGGAGTCGACGAGAAAGGGTCGATCGTCGGTGACTACCAGCAGGAAACTGTGTCGTTCGCCACTCGGGTCGCCGGCTTCGGGCGAGAAAGCCTGAATACGTGTCTCACCCGGGCGCCGACGTTTGCCGAGTTCGTAGTGCCTGCTGGCGAGCAGCGCGAGCGCGCGAGGCGAGTGCGAGGCGAGATCTTCCTCGCCGACACCCCGAAAGTAGTCGCGCAACAGTGCTGCCGGAGGAGCGCCGCGCAGCGTTCGTGCCGCGCGAACGATGCGTTCGATGAGTGTGATGCGCCGTCGGGGTATGCCGGTGGCTTGAGTGCTTGCCATTCCAGAGATTCCTTTCAAAGTTTTCGCTTGTGAGAGATCGGCTCGCCGAGCGCGCGCGCACGCTCGAGCAGCGTGTTCAAAATTCGATCGAGAGCCGTTCGATCGCGCTCATCGAGGACGTTGACGAGCGAGCCCTCGAGCGAGAGGGCGAGGGGCGCGACCTCGCCGTAGATACGCGCGCCTTCGGCTGACAGTTGCAGCATCGATCGGCGTCGATCGCCGGGGGCGATCTTGCGCTCGAGACGATTTTTGGCGAGCAGCGATGCGACCGCGCGCGAGACCGCCACTTTGTCCATGGCGGTGCGCTCGGCGACTTGGGCCGCAGAAAGGTCGGGTGACATCGCGAGTACGGCCATCACCCGCCACTCCGGGATGCTGATCCCGAAGCGCGCGGAGTAGCGCTCGGCAATGGCTGAGCTGACGAGATTGCTGAGCGTCGCGAGCCGGTAGGGCAGAAAACGGTCCAGTTCCAGGGTCGGCGATCCGCTCATGCACAAGCCCTCAACCGCATTCATGGCTATTTGCAAAGTTTCAACCGAAACAATTACAAATGTAACTTTTGCAACATTCTTCGTCTAGAGGCTCTGATTTATTCAATGTTGAGTAATTACGAAACTAAAGGCGATTCCGAACTCCTCGCGCGCACGTTGCGGGCGGTGGCGGACCCCGCGCGGGTTCGCCTGCTACGGCTCTGCGCGGACCGGGCAACCAGCGTGTCCGAGCTGGCCGCTGCGACCTCGGACAGCGAGCCAAACGTGTCCCGTCATCTCAAAGCTTTGGCGCAAGTGGGGTTGCTGCGCAGGGTGCGCCGCGGTCAGCGCGTCGAATACCAGCCGACGGGCGAGAGCGGCTTTGCGGCCGATTTATCGGGCCTGCTGTTGTCGCGACTCGCCACAGACGACGCTGCGCTGCGCGAGGCGCGAGCGCGTCTGCATGCGATCGAGGCCGGTACGCGCGCCGCGCTGCGCGGCTCGGCCGCCGATTGGGTGATCACGAGTCGCTTCGGTCGCAATTTGCGGATGGCGCTGGGGACGGAGTTCGAGCGCGACATCGACGGTGCGCGCGTGCTGCTGCGCAGTCAGCACCGCGAGGTGCTCGAGTCGGTGCTCAAAAACGAATCGGCTGAGGGGGCTGGTGCGTACGACATTACGCTGCGTGCGGCATCCAAGCCCGAAAAGACGGTGCTGCAGTCCTGGCTCGAGACCGAGAACCTCGATGCGGAAGTGCAAACGATTACGGAGCTGCGTGCCGGTGGGCACTTCGATGTCAGTCTCGAGGCGCCCCTCGTCGAAGAATTACGCGATCTCGAGCAACTGGACTCGCTCCTGCAGCGCGCACGCGCGCAGCTCGTCGAGGGCGGCGTGTTGTGGCTCGTGGTGCCCTACGACTTGCTCGAAGGGCAGGGCGCTCCACCGCTACGACTGCGGGCGCTGCTGGCCGAGCACGACATCGACTGCCTGACGCTCGCGCCCGTCGAGTCGGAGGGGCGTCACGTGCTCGTGGCGCGGGGTCGGGTTCGTGGTGCGCAGAGTGCGGCCTCGCCCGAGCGAGCAACTACCGAAACGAATTTGCTTCTGGAGTCCCCATGACCACACCGATCAGCGTCTCGTTCGAATTTTTCCCGGCGAGCGATCCGGCGATGGACGCCACGCTTTGGCAGTCGGTGCAGCGCCTGGCACCGCTCGCGCCGCGCTTCGCCTCCGTGACCTACGGTGCCGATGGCTCCACGCGGGATCGCACGCATGCGCTCGTCAAGCGCATCCAGACCGATACCGATCTCGTCGGTGCGCCGCACCTCACCTGCGTCGGTGCCTCGCGCGAGGAGGTGCTGGAGATTGCGCGCCGTTATTGGGACGAAGGCGTGCGACACATCGTTGCCTTGCGTGGCGATGCGCCGCAGGGCAGCGACACCTACACGCCGCACCCCGGCGGTTTTGCTTACGGTGCCGATCTCGTCGCCGGCCTGCGCAGCGTCGCCGATTTCGACATCTCGGTGGCGGCTTACCCCGAAACACACCCCGAGGCGGCCTCGGCCGCAGCCGATCTCGACAACCTGCGCCGCAAGATCGACGCGGGTGCCAATCGGGCGATCACGCAGTTTTTCTTCGACAACGACGATTACCTGCGGTTTCGCGATCGCTGTGCAGCCGTCGGTATCGGCATCAGCATCGTGCCCGGCATCCTGCCGATCACCCGCTTCCCGCAGGTCACGCGCTTTGCGGCGCGCTGCGGTGCCAAAATTCCGCAGTGGCTGGCGGATCGTTTCGCGGGACTCGACAATGACCCCGAGACCCGCCGCCTGATCGCCGCCAACGTGGCGATCGAGCAGGTGTCTCGACTGCGCGAGCAGGGCGTCAATGAATTCCACTTCTACACGCTGAATCGTGCCGAGCTGACCTACGCCATCTGCCATGCCCTCGGCATGCGTCCGCAGGTCAGAGAAGCAGCGTGAGCTGCTGCCCAAGCCACCTGCCGCATGTCGCGAACGCTGCTCTAGCCCTCGATGGCCAGGGGCTGCACGCGTCGGCTGCGCCCTATGAAATGAGACCGGTCGATGTCGCGGCCCGCGAGCAGCGCTTGCGCCGCCTGCGCGAGCTCGTCGAGGAACGGATCTTGCTGATCGACGGCGCCATGGGCACCATGATCCAGCGGCATCGACTCGACGAGGCGGGTTATCGCGGTGAGCGTTTCCGCGACTATCGTCGAGACGTGCGCGGCAACAATGATCTGCTGACGCTGACGCGCCCCGAAATCGTTGCCGATATCCATCGCGCCTATTTCGAAGCGGGCGCCGATATCGTCGAGACCAACACCTTCAATTCCACCACCGTCGCGCAAGCCGACTACGGCATGGAGGCGCTCGCGCCGGAACTCAACTACCGCGCGGCGAGACTCGCCCGCGACGTCGCCGACGAAGTCGCGCTGCGCACGGGCTCGCCGCGTTTCGTCGCAGGAACCTTGGGGCCCACTAATCGTACGGCCTCGATCTCGCCCGACGTCAATGATCCGGGCATGCGCAACGTGAACTTCGATCAGCTGGTCGTGGCCTACGCGGAGGCGGCGCGCGCCCTGGTGCACGGCGGGTCGGACATTCTTTTGATCGAAACCGTGTTCGATACTTTGAACGCGAAGGCGGCGCTTTTTGCGGTGCGCCAGGTGCAGCAGGAGCTCGGCACGCAGCTGCCGGTGATGGTGTCGGGAACCATCACCGATGCCTCCGGGCGTACGCTGTCGGGTCAGACCACCGAGGCGTTCTGGAATTCGGTGCGGCACGGCGAGTTGTTTGCGATCGGTCTCAACTGCGCGCTCGGTGCGAGCGACATGCGTCCGTACATCGCCGAGCTCGGCCGTATTTCCGATCGCTACGTCTGCGCATATCCGAACGCTGGGCTGCCCAATGCTTTCGGTGAATATGACGAAACCCCGGAGCAAACCGCGGCGATTCTTGCTGAATTCGCGCGCTCGGGATTGCTCAACATCGTCGGTGGTTGTTGTGGCACGACGCCCGAGCATATCCGGCTGATCGCCGCGGCCGTACGTGGCGTGAAGCCGCGACCGCGTCCCGAAGTCGAGGTGCGATGCCGACTCTCGGGTCTCGAACCGCTCAACATCGGTCCCGATTCTTTGTTCGTGAACGTCGGCGAGCGTACCAACGTCACCGGATCGGCGAAATTCCGCAAGTTGATCGAGGCCGGCGACTACAACGCCGCGGTCGACATCGCACGGCAGCAAGTGGCGGCCGGCGCGCAGGTGATCGACGTCAACATGGACGAGGGCATGCTCGACTCCGAGGCGGCCATGGTGCGCTTCCTGAGTTTGCTTGCGGCCGAGCCCGACATCGCGCGTGTTCCGGTGATGATCGACTCCTCCAAGTGGAGCGTGATCGAAGCCGGCCTCAAATGCGTTCAAGGCAAGGCCATCGTGAATTCGATCAGTCTCAAGGAGGGTGAGGCGGCCTTTGTGGATCAGGCTCGCAAGGTGCGCGCGTACGGCGCGGCCGTGGTCGTCATGGCCTTCGACGAGCAGGGACAGGCCGACAGCGTGGCGCGCAAGGCCGCCATCTGCGAGCGCTCGTACAAGGTGCTCACCGAACAGGCGGGTTTTCCGCCCGAAGACATCATCTTCGACCCCAACATTTTCGCCGTCGCCACCGGCATCGAAGAGCACGCGAGCTATGGTCTCGACTTCATCGAAGCCACGCGTGCGATCAAGGAAAAGCTGCCGCATGCGATGGTGAGCGGCGGAGTCAGCAACGTCTCGTTTTCGTTCCGGGGTAACGACCCGGTACGCGAGGCGATGCACAGCGTGTTCCTCTACCACGCGATTCGCGCCGGCATGGACATGGGCATCGTCAACGCGGGGCAGCTCGCGATCTACGAAGAGATCCCTGCCGAATTACGTGATGCGGTGGAGGACGTGATCCTGAACCGATGTGTCGACTCGACTGAGCGCCTGCTGGCGATCGCAGGGCGTTACAAGGGCGAGGTGGGCGGCAAACGCGAGGTCGATCTCGAATGGCGCGCGTTGCCGGTGCGAAAGCGGCTTGAGCACGCGCTCGTCAAGGGTCTCGACGAATTCATCGTCGAAGACACCGAGGCCGCGCGTCTCGAGGTCGATCATCCGATCAAGGTGATCGAAGGGCCCTTGATGGATGGCATGAACGTGGTCGGCGATCTGTTCGGTGCCGGCAAGATGTTCCTGCCGCAGGTGGTCAAGAGCGCTCGGGTCATGAAAAAAGCCGTGGCGCACCTCGTGCCGTTCATCGAACGCGAGAAAAGCGGCGCAGCACGCAGCAACGGCAAGATCGTACTCGCCACCGTCAAGGGCGATGTGCACGACATCGGCAAGAACATCGTCGGCGTGGTGCTGCAGTGCAACAACTTCGAGGTCATCGATCTTGGGGTGATGGTGCCTGCCGAAAAAATCCTCGAGGTCGCCCGTCGCGAAAATGCGGCTCTCATCGGTTTGTCGGGATTGATCACGCCTTCGCTCGATGAAATGGTGCACGTGGCGCGCGAGATGCAGCGGCAGGGCTTCAAGGTGCCGTTGCTGATCGGTGGCGCGACGACCTCGCCCGCGCACACCTCGGTCAAGATCGCGCCGCAATATCGTGAGCCCGTCGTCTACGTGAAGGATGCCTCGCGTGCGGTCGGTGTCTGCCAATCTTTGGTGACCCCGGCGCAGAAAGCGGGCTTTGCCGCCAAGATCGCCGAAGAGCACGAGCGCCGGCGCGAGCAGCATGCCGGCAAGACCGTCAAGCAGCCCGAGGCCAATCTCGCGGCGGCGCGCGCCAACCGACGGCGCATCGATTGGCAGGCCTATCGACCCGTCGCGCCGCTGCGACCGGGCGTGCAGGTGTTCGAAGATTACCCGATCACCGATTTGCTCGACTACATCGATTGGATGCCGTTCTTCAATGCCTGGGAATTCGCCGGCAAGTTTCCGGACATTCTCACCGACCCCATCGTCGGCGAGGCGGCAAGCAATCTGTATGCGGATGCGCGCCGCATGCTCAAGCAATTGATCGCCGGCAATTGGCTCACGGTGCGTGCAGTCGTCGGATTCTTCCCGGCCAACTCGAATGGCGATGACATCGAGATCTACACCGGTGAAGATCGCCGGGAAGTCCTCATGACTCTGCATCATCTGCGTCAGCAAAAAGGCAAGCCCGCCGGGCAGCCGCACGAGTGTCTGGCAGATTACGTCGCGCCGCGCGAAAGCGGCGTGCGCGACTACCTCGGCGCCTTTGCAGTGACGGCCGGTGTCGGCATCGAGGAGCACGTGGCGCGTTTCGAAGCGGCACACGACGATTACTCCAGCATCATGCTGAAGGCACTGGCGGATCGTTTTGCCGAGGCGGCAGCCGAACACTTCCACGAGCGCAGCCGGCGCGAGCTATGGGGCTACGATACGGCCGAACAGTTCACCAATCAGCAGCTGATCCGCGAAGAATACCGCGGCATACGGCCAGCGCCGGGCTACCCGGCCTGTCCCGATCACACCGAGAAAGGAAAACTTTGGCAACTGCTCGACGTCGAGCGCAACGTGGGTATCAAGCTCACCGAGAATTACGCCATGTATCCGACGGCTGCGGTCAGCGGCTGGTACATCGCCCATCCCGAGGCGCATTACTTTGCAGTCGGCAAGATCGATCGCGATCAGGTCGAAGATTACGCACGTCGGCGAGGCGTCAGCGTGAGCGAGGCCGAGCGCTGGTTGGCACCCAACCTCGGGTACGAGCGCGCCTGATCACGCGAGCGGCGGCGTTCAATGACGCGGTGCGTTCACTTGCACTGGGCGTTTACTTGCGTGGGACATTTACTTGCGTGGGGCGCTCGGCTCTTCGTCGTCGAGCTGACGCAGAAAGCTCGGCCCCCCAAGCGCGCGCATCTGCGCCATGATCGCATCGCGGCGGCGTTGCACGTAGGGCGAGGGGCGATCAACTCGCAAGCGTTGCGGATTGGGCAACACGGCCGCGAGGGTGGCAGCCTCGCGGCGGGTGAGTCGTGCCGCATCCTTGCCGAAAAAGTTTCGTGCAGCGGCCTGTACGCCCCAAGTGCCGCGACCAAACTCCGCGACGTTGAGGTAAACCTCGAGGATGCGCTCCTTGGGCCATACCGCCTCGATCAGTACGGTGAACCACACCTCGAGTCCCTTGCGTACCCAACTGCGACCCGACCAAAGAAATAGATTCTTGGCGACCTGCTGCGAGATGGTGCTTGCGCCCCGCTTGCGCTTGCTCTTGGCGTTGTGTTGCACGGCCTTGCGGATCGACTCGAAGTCGAAGCCGGCATGGAAGGGGAACAACTGATCTTCGGCGGCGATCGCCGCCATCGCCGCGTGTGGCGAGATCCTCTCCAAGGGCTCCCAGTCGTAGGCATTCGAATACGCGAAGTCTCCGCCTGCCATGGCCGAGACCCGTGCGGCCAGCATGAACGCCGAGGTCGGTGGGGGTACCCAGCGCAACAGCAGCACGAGCACGACCGACGCGCCGACCGCGAGCAGCGCGGCGCGCAGCAGCAGTCTGCCGAGGCGCGCGAGTTTCAGTTGGAAGTCTCGCGCGTGACGGAGTGCAGGATCACCTCATCGACCGGGACGTCGCCATGACCGCGACGACGCGTGGTCGGCACACTGGCGATCGCATCGACGACGTCCATCCCCGAGGTGACGCGGCCGAACACGGCATAGCCGTAATTGCCGGGCTGATGGTTGAGGAAGTCGTTGTCCACCAAATTAATGAAGAACTGCGCCGTGGCGCTGTGGATGTCGCTGGTGCGGGCCATCGCGAGCGTGCCGCGCAGATTTTCCATGCCGTTCGTCGCCTCGTTGCGGATCGGCGGACGCGTGTCTTTCTGTTCCATGCCCGAAGCAAAACCACCGCCCTGGATCATGAAGCCGGGAATGACCCGGTGGAAAATCGTGCCGTCGTAGTGACCGTCGGCGACGTACTTGAGGAAGTTCGCGGTCGATTCCGGAGATTCTTTGGCAAACAGCTCGACGGTGAAGTCGCCGGCGCTGGTGTTGAATTTGAGCATGAAGATTTCTCTGCGGTGATGAGATCGGATGCGGGACGAGCAAGTCGGGTCTGATCAGGGTAACTGCCCCTCGGTTACACGCTCGTGCCCGGCGAGGTCGGGGTGCGAGACTACGTGAGCAAAACCCCGTGAGACAAGCAGTTTGCGCAGTTCCGCACCTTGGGTCGCACCGTGCTCGAGCAGCAAATAGCCTCCCGATTCGAGATGGTTCGGCGCTGCTTCGACGAGTCGCCGCAGGTCGGCCAATGCATCGCCCCCCGGCGTCAACGCTTCGCGCGGCTCGTGTCGTAACGAATCGCCCGTGAGGTGCGGGTCATCGCCAGCCACGTAAGGCGGATTCGAGGCGATCACGTTGAACCGTCGGTGGCCGAGAGGCGAGTACCAGTCCCCGGGGAGCAACTCGAGATTCACCGTCGCATGGCGCATTGCGTTGCGACGGGCGACCGCGAGCGCCGCAGTGGATCTTTCGACGGCGGTGACCCGCCAGCCGGGGCGCTCATGCGCGATCGCAATGGCAATGGCTCCTGAGCCCGTACCGAGATCGAGGACTCGCGGCAGCGCAATGCCGGCCGCCTCGAGCGTGTCGCCGGCGCGCAGCGCACGTTCGACCAACAGTTCGGTTTCGGGGCGTGGCACGAGTACGGCGGGGCTCACCTCGAAGGTCAGCGACCAAAACTCGCGTTCGCCCAGAAGATAGGCGAGGGGTTCGCCGTCGCAGCGCCGTGCGAGCCAGTGCGCGATACGCTCGCGCTCGCCGATCGAGAGTGCGCGTTGCGGGTCGGCGTAGAGCGTGCTGCGCGGCAAGGCGAGGGCGGCGAGCACGAGGGACTCGGCTTCGCGCAGCGTGCCGGTCTCTTCGTCCATCACTACACGGTCCATCGCGGTACGCAGCGCCGCTGCGGCCGCGAGCACTGCCGGGCGCAAATTCGCGGGTAGCCGGTTTGCGTCGATCGGCGGTGAGGCTTCGAGGGGGAGAGGCGTGCCGCGCTGAACCATGCGGCTAGTTTGGCACGAGGCGCGGGGGGTACGCGCATCTGCTAGATTGCGACCGCATGTCCACGCCCACGACGCTGCCCACGCTATTGCTGTTGCCGCGGCGCGCAGCGAGCCTCGGTGAGATCCTCGATGCGGGTTTCGGGCTTTATCGCCAGTCGCTCTTCGGTTGTCTGCCGCTGTCGCTGCTCGCCGTGCTGCTCGGGCAGCTGCCCTCCGCTTATCTGCAGAGCACCGGGCAGTCGCTCGCGCTCGATACGGCCAAAGATCTGCCGTGGTGGCTATTGATGCTTCTCGCAGCCGTCGGCACGCTGTGGTGCTGGTTGGTGCTGATGCTGCGGCAGCGCGCAAGCTTGCTGCGTCGAGCGAAATCTTTGGGAGCCTCGACTGACACTGCGCGCGACCTGGCGACCGTCGAATCGCTGACGACGGATCTTTTGCAGGCCTCGCGTTTGTTGCCGCGTGCGCTCGCTACGCTGATGCTCGCGCTCGTCGCCGTCGTTCTGGGTTTGCTGTTGCTCGTGATCCCGGGAATCTACCTGCTCATCGGGTTTTGGCCGGCGCTCGCGCTCGTCGTGTTCGAGTCTGCCGGGCCGCGCACGGCGCTCGATGGTTCGCTGCGCTTGGCGCGTGGCAGTTGGCGTCATCTGGCCGCGACCCTCCTCGTCGTCGCCATGACCGTTTTTGGACTGTTCGTCATCGGCAGTCTGATCGGGCTCGTGTTCATCAAGCTGGCCGAGGGTCTGCCTGCGGCCTCGATCGTGGCCGCGGTGCTCGGGGCGCTCTTCCAGCCGCTCTTGATCGCCTTCGGAATCACGGCGTATGCCGATCTGCGGCATCGGCGCGATCAAATGCCCTCTTCGGCGAGCAGCTCTGCCTGATGTTCCTGCGATAGCGGCTCGATCAGATCTTCGAGTCGGCCGTCGACGATGGCATCGAGCTGATACAGCGTCAGATTGATGCGGTGGTCGGTGACTCGGCCCTGCGGAAAATTGTAGGTACGAATCCGCTCGGAACGATCGCCGCTGCCCACCTGCAGTTTTCTCGAACGGGCCTGCGCGGCCTCGCGCTTTTCCTGCTCTGCAGCCTTGAGCCTCGCCTTCAAAAGTGACAGCGCGCGACTGCGGTTCTTGTGCTGCGAGCGCTCGTCCTGACACTCGACCACGATGCCGGTCGGCAGATGCGTCATGCGTACCGCGGAGTCCGTTTTGTTGACGTGCTGACCGCCGGCGCCCGAGGCGCGGAACGTATCGACGCGCAGGTCGGCCGGGTTGATTTCGATATCTTCGACCTCGTCGAGTTCGGGCAAGATCGCCACCGTGACTGCCGAGGTGTGGATACGGCCCTGGGCTTCGGTCTCGGGTACGCGTTGCACGCGATGCGTGCCCGATTCGAATTTGAGTTTGGCGAAGACCCCGTGGCCACTCACTCTGCAAATGACTTCGCGATAGCCGCCGTGCTCGCCCGCGCTTTCGCTGAGGGTTTCGACCTGCCAACCCTGCCGTTCGGCGTAGCGGCTGTACATGCGCAGCAAATCGCCCGCAAAGATGGCGGCCTCGTCGCCGCCGGTACCCGCACGGATTTCGAGGTAAACGTTACGGCTGTCGCGCGGATCGGCAGGCACCAGAAGCCGTCGCAGCGCGAGTTCCTCGGCGGCCGCGGTCCCTTCGAGGCGGCGCGCTTCTTCCTCGCCGAGCGTACGCATTTCCGGGTCATGGTCGCTTTCGAGCGCCCTGGCTGCGGCGAGCTCGCGCTCGAGGCCTCGAAACGCTTGATAACGCTCGGCAAGCGGTGTGAGCTTCGCGTATTCCATGGACAAATCGCGGAAGGCGCCCGAGCCACCATCGAGGCCGGGATCGGCGAGCAGGCGCGCCACTTCCTCGAAGCGGTCGAGCTGTCGGTCGAGACGTTGTCGTATGGAGTCTTTCATTTTTGCCCGTAGGCTCGCGCCCGTGGGCGGGCAGGCGCGATTCTCGGGGTGCGCGCGGGTGCTGACAAGCGGGCGGGTTCCGATATAGTCGAGCCACGATGTCACCGCACGCGTCTCGTCGCCCTTGGGCACTGCTATTGTTGTTGTTCTCGCCGGTCCTTCCGGCTTTGCAACCCCCCGATCGCAGCGAGGCGGAGCGCGCCCTGCTCGCCGGAGACTGCAAGGGCGCCGTCGAGGGTTATCTCGCCTCCGGTCTCGCCGACCGCGATCCGCGAACCATCGAGCGCGCACTCGAGGTGGCGCGCGCCTGCCGCAACCTGCCTGCCGCCTCGCAGGCTGCCGATCGCCTGTTCGAACTCGATGGTGAAAACGTCGAGGCGTTGCGGCTGATTGGCCTCGTGGCGCTCGAGACTTGGCGACTCGACTTTGCGCGCAAGGTGTATCGCGAGCTGCTCGCCAAGCCCGACGTGGAAGCCGACCGAGCACTCGCCGAGCTGCTGCCCGAACTCGCCGAGGGCGATGCCACACCCGCGGCCTGGCTGGTATTTCGCGATCTCGTCGATCGCGACAAAGTATCAGTCGGTACGCTCTCGACGCTCGCTCGCATGGCCTGCAATGCCGACGACTTGTCGGCCTGTCGCGAACTCATCGCGGCGGCGCGGGCCAAGGGCGGCGGCAACGAGGCGCGCACCATTCGGCTTTTGGCTGCGGCAGCCGCGGCCCAGGGCGATGAGCGCGTCGCGCTCGCCGAGGCCGATCTCGTCGCGCAGGGTGATCCTGAAAATCATCGCTTCGCGCGCATCGAAACTTTGATCGCACTCGATCGTCTCGATCAGGCACGTGAAGAATTGATCGCCATCGAATCGAATCGAGAGGCGGGCAACGAGCGCATCGTAGCCGATGCCGACCGTCGTCTGGCGCTGCTCGCGCTCTCGATGGGTGACGAAGCTGAGGCCGAGCGCAGATTCGGTGCGCGCCTCGGTCGCGATCGCGGCGCCGCCGAAGCGCTGTTCTATCTTGCGGTGATCGCCGAGCGGCGTGGTCGCAAGGACGTCGCGCTGCAAAGTTATCGGCAGCTGGCCGCAGCGGGGGCGGGCTTGCCGCCGCGCATCCGTGCGGCAAGGTTGCTGCTCGAGCGTAACGATCGCAATGAGGCTCTCAAATTCTTCGACGAGATGCTGCGCAGCGGTCGCAGCGACGCGATCGAGGTGGAGATCTCGCGTTCGCGAGCGCTGCAAGATGCCGGCTTCACCGACGACGCATTGGCAACGCTCGATGCCGCGCTCGAGCGCTTCCCATCGCACCCGGAGTTGCTCTATCAGCGTGCGGTGGTGCTCGATGCAGGTGGCCGCACCCGCGAAGGCGTCAAAGTATTCGAGGATCTGCTCGCCATGCGGCCGGGCGACGGCAACGTCCAAAACGCCCTCGGCTATACACTCGCCGATCGCAAGCGCCAGTTGCCGCGCGCCGAGAAGCTGATTCGTGAGGCGCTCGCGCAGCGGCCCGACAGCGCCGCCTTCCTCGACAGTTTGGGCTGGGTGCGTTTCCGTCGTGGCGACGCGCGGGCGGCACTGCCGGTGCTGGAGCGCGCCTGGCGCTTGTCGCGCGAAGCCGAAATCGGCGCTCACTGGGGCGAGGTGCTTTGGGCAACGGGTGAGAAGGCGGCTGCGCGGGCCATTTGGGCGCGTGCGTTGCTGATCGCTCCCGAGGCCAAGCCTTTGCGCAGCACCATCGAGCGACTCGCCGGCGAGGGTCGCAAGAGCGGTCAGCGCTGAGACGGCCGATGTCGCAAGACCTGCGTCGTCGTTTTCTTTGGTCGTCGCTGCTTGCCGCGTGCGCCATCGTCAGTGGTTGCGCAAGTCTGCGCGGGACGCTGGCACTACCTTTGATGCTGCCCGACGATTGGGAGTCGCGCCGCGCCGCGCTGCAGACCTGGCCCCGCTTCGAACTGCGCGGCAGGGTAGCGGTCGCCCGTGGCGAGGAGGGCTTCACGGCGAGCCTGCGCTGGGCGCAGCGCGCGACCGCCTCGCAACTCGAACTCGACGGACCGCTCGGTGTCGGCGGTTTGCGTCTCGAGGTCAAACAGGGGCAGATCGCCGACCAAATCGCAAGGGAGGATCTCGAGCGGCGTCTCGGGTTTTCTTTGCCCGTCGACTCGCTACGGTATTGGATGTTGGGCGTACCTGACCCCGCGCATGCGGCGCTCGAGCGCGTGGCCACGGATCAGCCGCGACTCGAGAGCCTGCAGCAGCAGGGTTGGACCGTGCTCTTCCCGGCCTACGCGAAGGTGAGCGGCCTCGACTACGAATTGCCGCAGCGTATCGAAGTCACGCGCGAGGGGTTGCGGCTGCGGCTGCTGGTGGACGATTGGAGTGCCAGCAGGCGATGAGTGCGTCACTCGCGCCGTTGTCGCTCGTCTGGTGGCCTGCGCCCGCCAAACTCAATCTTTGTCTGCACGTGACCGGGCGTCGCGCCGACGGCTATCACGCATTGCAGACCGTCTTTCAAATCATCGATCTCAGCGATGAGCTCGCCTTCGAGGCGGCACCCGTCGGTGTCATCGAACGCTGCGACGATGCGCGGGCATTGCCGGGCGCCCTCGCGCAGATCCCCTCGGTCGATGATCTTTGCGTACGGGCAGCCCGGGCGCTCGAAGCGGCGGTGCTCGGACGGGGCGGGCAGCCGCCTGCGGGTGTACGAATCCGCGTCCGCAAGCGGATTCCGATGGGCGGGGGATTGGGCGGCGGCAGCTCGGACGCCGCGACCACGCTGCGCGTACTCAACGCCCAGTGGGCCTGCGGGCTCAGCGTCGACGAACTCGCCGCCCTCGGGGTCCAGCTTGGGGCCGACGTGCCGGTCTTCCTGCGCGGTGCCTCGGCGCTCGGGGAGGGGGTGGGGGAGCGTCTGACCCCCCTCGATCTGCCGGAAAAATGGTTCCTGGTGATCCATCCGGGGGTCAGCGTGCCCACCGCCGCGGTGTTCCAGGCGCCTGAATTGACACGAAATTCACCCATCCTCACAATACCCGCCCTTTTGGCGTCGGGGGGTCGAAACGACTGCGAGCCGGTGGTGCGACAGCGCTACCCGGAAGTTGCAGAGGCGATCGACTGGTTGGCGAGGTTCGCTCCGGCGCGGTTGACGGGAACAGGGTCCTGCCTTTTCGCAAGCTTCAACTCGGCGGCAGCTGCCGAGCGGGTCGCAGCGCGGGTGCCGGATCGCTGGCGGGCATGGGTGGTGCGCGGTCTCGCGCGTTCTCCCCTGATCGACCGTTTGCAGGATTGGGCCTCGTCGTGATTTGAGACACCGCGTCTGCTGGGGTGTCGCCAAGTGGTAAGGCAGCGGGTTTTGATCCCGCCATTCGGAGGTTCGAATCCTTCCACCCCAGCCACTCGGTGACCGACCATCGACGACGGCGTCACCGCGCTCGAGAGGCCCACTTGGAAAGCCAGACGCTCGCACTCTTCACCGGCAACGCGAACCCCTCGCTTGCCCAGGAGATCGCGCGACACCTGATGGTGCCGCTCGGACGCTCGGTCGTCGGCCGTTTCAGCGACGGTGAAGTGAACGTCGAAATCATGGAAAACGTCCGGGGTCGCGACGTATTCCTCGTGCAGCCGACGTGCCCGCCGGTCAACGATCACCTGATGGAACTTTTGGTGATGGCCGATGCCTGTCGTCGCGCTTCGGCGAAAAGCGTCACGGCCGTCGTGCCGTACATGGGCTACTCACGTCAGGACCGCCGACCGCGCGCCACACGCTCGGCGATCTCGGCAAAGTTGGTTGCCAACATGATGGCGGGCTCTGGGATCAGCCGCGTACTCACCGTCGACCTGCATGCCGAGCAGATCCAGGGTTTCTTTGATATCCCGGTCGACAACGTCTACGCCTCGCCCGTGCTGCTCGGCGATGCCTGGCGACGCGGCTACCCGAACATGATCGTGGTGTCCCCGGATGTCGGCGGTGTGGTGCGGGCGCGGGCGCTTGCCAAGCGGCTCGATGACATCGAGCTCGCCATCATCGACAAGCGTCGACCGCGACCCAACGAATCGAAGGTGATGAACATCATCGGCGAAGTCGCGGGCAAGACCTGCGTCCTGATCGACGACATGGTCGACACCGCGGGGACGCTCTGCCTCGCCGCGCAGGCGCTCAAGGACGAGGGCGCGACTCGGGTAGTCGCCTACATCACCCATCCCATCCTCTCCGGCAAGGCCGTCGAGAGAATCAGCAATTCAGGGCTCGATGAGCTGGTGGTCACCGACACCATCCCGCTCACCGAGGCCGCAAGAACGTGCGGGCGGATCCGTCAGCTTACGGTGGCGGGCCTGCTCGGCGAGACGATACGGCGCATCAGGGACGAAGAGTCCGTGAGTTCGCTGTACGTCGATTGAGTCCGTTCTGGTCGCGGAACGGATAATTACCAACCAGGAGTCCAGTCAATGAAAATCTCGTTCGAACTCGCCGCGGATGCTCGCAGCGATGAAGGCAAAGGTGCGAGCCGCCGCCTTCGTCATGCAGGCAAAGTCCCGGCCATCCTCTACGGCGGCAAGCGCGATCCGCGCATGCTCTCGCTGAACCACGAAAAGCTGATGACGCTGGTCGAGAACGAAAAGTTCTATTCGACCATCATCGGCCTCAAGGTCGGCGACGAGACGCAGCCCGCCATCGTCAAAGATTTGCAGATGCATCCGGCGAAGCCGCAGGTACTGCATCTCGATCTGCAGCGCGTGCTCGAGACGGAGAAGATCCGCATCCGCCTGCCGATCCACTTCAAGGGTGAGTCGATCTCGCCCGGTGTGAAGACGCAGGGCGGCATCGTGTCGCATCGCATCGCCGACATCGAAGTGTCCTGCCTGCCGAAAGATCTGCCCGAGGAAATCACGCTCGATCTGTCGCAGATGAAGCTGAACGAGTCGAAGTACATCTCCGACGTGCCGCTGCCCGCCGGTGTCGTGGCGACCGCCGTGACGCAGGGCAAGGATCAGGTCGTGGTGTCCATCCACAGCCCGCGTGCCGAGGAGCCGGAAACCCCGGTGGCCGAGGTCGCTGCTGCTGCGGCACCCGCGGCCGGCGCCGCGGCTCCCGCTGCTGCAGGCGATGCGAAGAAGGAAGAGCCCAAGAAGGAAGGCGCGAAGAAGTAATCGCGCTCTTCGGCGGGTCTCTTTCATCGAGACGCGAATGGAGGCCGCCTTCGTGGCGGCCTCCGTTTTTGCGGAGGTCGAGTGGCTGGCACAACCCTCAAGCTCATCGTGGGCCTTGGCAATCCGGGCGAGAAATACGCGCGGACTCGGCACAACGCAGGCTTCTGGTTCGTCGACGAGCTTGCCCGGCGGCACGGTGGCGTGTTTCGCTCCGAGAGCAAACATCTCGGCGAGGTCGCGCGCATTCGGGTGACGGCAGAGGGTGGCGCCACGCCCGAACTTTGGCTGCTCAAGCCCGGTACCTACATGAACAAGAGCGGCGGCTCGATCGCCTCGCTCGCAAATTTCTACAAGGTCGCACCCGGCGAAGTTCTGGTGGCGCACGATGAACTCGATCTGCCCGTGGGCACCGCGCGCTTGAAACTCGGCGGTGGACACGGCGGGCACAACGGTTTGCGCGACACCATCGCTGCGATCGGTGCCGATTTTTGGCGGCTGCGCGTCGGCATCGCGCATCCCGGTCACAAAGATCTGGTGCTCGACTACGTTTTACAACGTGCCTCGTCCGAGGACGAGCGTGCGATCCACGATTCTTTGGCGCGCGCCGCCGATGCCTTGCCCGTCATGCTCGGGCAGGGCGCCGAAAAGGCGATGAACCGTTTGCATACACAGGACTGAATCACACATGGGAATCAAGTGCGGAATCGTCGGACTGCCCAATGTCGGCAAGTCGACGCTGTTCAATGCGCTCACGCGCTCGGCGATCGCAGCGGAGAATTATCCCTTCTGCACCATCGACCCCAACGTCGGCATCGTTCCCGTGCCCGATCCGCGCCTCGATCAACTTGCGGCGATCGTGAAGCCCGAGCGCATCGTGCCGACCACGGTGGAGTTCGTCGACATTGCGGGCATCGTCAAGGGCGCCTCGACGGGCGAGGGGCTCGGCAATAAATTTCTCGCCAACATTCGCGAGGTCGATGCCATCGCCCACGTAGTGCGGTGTTTCGTCAACGACGACATCGTGCACGTCGCCGGCAAGATCGATCCGCTCGATGACATCGAAACCATCAACACCGAGCTTGCGCTGGCCGATCTCGAAACGGCGGCAAAGGCGCTGCAGCGCGCC